>BNJT01002654.1_pt1 | contig 137257 bp, 205 predicted proteins | sample 8540491 | NCBI WGS metagenome assembly BNJT01 (sample SAMD00202455, study PRJDB9452) | human saliva metagenome | host: Homo sapiens | reverse complement strand
GGAAATAAAGTATCACTTAAAAAGAAACGCTTCTTTGGATATTAACCAGATTCTTGGAGAAGCTACTGGAAAGACTATTGAGGAGAGAAGCCGTCAAGTTGCAGACCTAATGGAAAAAGCTGAAGATGGTTGGAATGACTGCTAGTATGGCGGGTTCTCCTATGCAGTTGCTTTCCAATATGAGTGATAGGCTTTTTCATTCTTTTTAGGAAAGATTTCGATAGTGGTGTATATGATATGTTTGCAAGTATGCTTACAGACCTTGCGCTTACTTTTGGAAAGTCTTCCCCTAGATAAGATTGCTGATACTATTGGAGGTGCGCTTACAGACCTTCTACAGCCTGTTAGAGCCATTGAAAAAGCACTATTACCTTTATTAAAGACCTTTGCTAACTTTGTGGCTGAACACCCCAAGATTGCCAAGTTTGCCCTTTTTAGCCATTGCACTTTCTGGTGCTCTTCTTGTGTTAGGTGGTACAGCCTTAAAGCTGATGGGTTCTCTGGGCTATTTGTCCTTTATGCTCTCCCACTTTTCTGGGTCGTTTGGTGTTATCTCTAGCACACTTACTGGTGGTATTGCTAAGATTGTAGGAGCACTGATTCCTTTAGCTTTAGCTGTGGGTCTTGTAGCTATTGCGTGGAAGAATGACCTATTCAGAATTAGAACCAATGTCACAGGGTTTGTTCAGAATGTTTCCAATTCCTTTGGGACAGCTAAAAGCGCAGTGAATGGAAGCCTTGAAGATATGAAGACCGTTTTAGCAGGGTTTGATACTAAGAACAACTTTTTTGATGGTCTTACTCTTGCAATGATGCGTGTTATGGTTGTAGCTCGTGCATTGTCTGAGGGATGGAACAGCTTTGAGCTTTCAGAAGATACTTTTGATAAAGCGAATGAGTTAGGTGTTCTTCCTCTCATTGAATCCTTGTTCGACCTGAAGTATAAGTTTGATAACTTTGTTGAGGGGTTTGCAGAGGGGTGGAGTAAAGCAACTAGTGACTTAAACGATTTCGTTGATAACCTAAAAGTAAAGCTAGATGGAACAGTCTTTGAGGACATTATAAATAGTGTTACAGACTTCTTTTCTCTATTTAGTGGTAGTGGTGCAGAAGACTGGAAGAACTTTGGTAGCAGTGTAGGTGAAGTCTCTTTAAGACTGTTAGCTCTTGTTGTTGCAGTTAATGGCGCACATGCAGTGTTTGGACTGTTGGCTAAAGTCGTTAGTGTCATTGTCATACCCTTTAAGGTCTTATCCAGTGTTGCCACCTTCTTAGGTAAAGCCTTTGGTTTTCTTACCAGAGTGTTTTCTACTGTTGGAAGAGTGCTTGGTTTTGTTGGTGCGAAGTTGTTAGCTTTTGCACAGCTAGTGAAGAGTGTTGGAATCACTCAAGCCTTACAGAGCACTATTGGTGTTGTTCAGACAGTGTTTGCAGGAATTGCCGCTGTAATAGGTGGTGTTGTCCTAGCAGTAGTAAATTTTGTAAGTCAGTGGAAGAGCGGGTTTGATGTAGTTAAAGCAATACTGATGACTGTTGGTGTTGCTATTGCTGCTGTTGGTGCAATCATTTTAGGTGCTCCTGCTTTAATCGCAGGAGTAATCGCGGGAATAATTGCTGTAGTAGCTAACCTTGCAATAGTGATTCATGACCACTGGAATGAGATTGTAGCTTTCATTGTTGGTGTAGCTACCAATATCTGGCAGACCATTGTCAATGCATTCTCCGCTGTTGTGAATGCTGTTGCCACATTTTTAGGACAAGCACGAGATGTAGCCGTAGAAGTGTGGAACAATATTCTTGAAACCGTTAGCACTGTTTTAGGTGTTATCCTTGGTGTTGTTCAGACTGTTTGGACTAACATTAGTAATGCTGTTTCTACTGCCATTGGTGTAGTCAAGTCCTATGTAACTGCGGGGTGGAATGCAGTTAAAGTTATCATTTCAGGTGTATTGTCTGGAATCTCTAACAACGTGTCTAATGGTTTTAACGCTATTAAATCCACGGTATCTAGTGTCCTAAGCAGTGTTGGAAACACTGTTAGCAATGTGTTTAACAGAATTAAGAACACGGTCAGTAATGTTATTGGCACAGCAAAGAGTGTTGTACAAGACGGTGTGAATGCTATTAAGAGAATCTTTGGTGGAATGTCTTTGAAATTCCCTGAGATTAAATTGCCGCATTTTACAGTGACGGGTTCGTTCTCCCTTACCCCGCCAAAAGTCCCGAAGTTTAGTGTTTCGTGGTATAAGAATGGTGGTGTGTTTAATAAGCCTAGCATCATTGGTGTTGGTGAAGCGGGAGATGAGGCAGTAATGCCACTGAAGAAGAACACTGAATGGATTGGTTCACTAGCTAGTACACTCTCCAACAAGATAAACAATATTGGCGGTAGAATTAAAGCTAGTAAAGCTGTTACCTATGACACGACTACCACACAGAGAAACAGCTATATGACCTCTACAGACACTAGCACGCACAATTCCTATGAGAACAACAAGAACACCTCTGTGGTCTTTAATCAGGGAGCAATCCAGATTGTTTCTAACGGAACTTCCGATGAAGAGGCTAAGAGACTTGCGGTTAAGATTATGGAGTATATTAAGCGTGAAGGTGAGCTTGATGAGATGAGAACCTATAACAGTTAAGGTGGTGACTACATATGGGAACTAAATTTAACTCAAACAGTAAAGCTAAAACTAGGTGTCACATTATAAGGAATGATAAATAATAGGAGGTTGAACTTTCAGTTCAACCCCACCACCATTCCATATTCCAGAGGTGTTAGTTACACCTCGATAGAATCTCCGGGGATGAGTTATCCATTGACACAGTACACAGGTGGAAAGGCTAGAGAGTTTTCTTTCTCAGTCTACTATTATGACAAACCCTTTAGTGGTAAAATAAATACAGCCCGAAAATTTCTTGAGGGTCTTCTTCCTCCTGAGAAGAACAAGAGGTCTTTTAAGAAACCGCCAACTTTTTACTCTTGCTTATGGTTATTTTGTTAAGACCCTTGTTCTTACTCAGCTTGAGGTAGAAGACACTTGGATGGATTCAAACGGAAGACCTATTGAGACTAAGTTCACTTTGACAGTTAGGCAGGTGTGAGAATGATTTACGAAGATTCTAGGTATCTACATACCACACAGTCTACAAGATTGGGGTGGAGTGTCCCAACTCTGGGAATCCGAAAGAGATTCACCTTTAATGAGGATAATTGCACCTTATATGAATGGCTAGAAGGTGATACCTTAGACGGTGTTGCCTTTAAGCACTATGAGAACTGTAATTTAAGATGGGCAATTCTTGATGCCAACCCCTAAGTATAGGACTGAGTTTGACATTAAGAACGGTGATAGAATCCTCATTCCAGACTACGAGGAGGTGGTTGATATTGTCAACGTCTAAACGCGGTGGCAAAGTTTTAGCCATTAAGTACGAAGTCTGGATAAGTGGTAGAAAGCTTGGTGGAAAAAAGAAAGCTTGTATCAACTCCATTGATATTAAGGAGACAGTGTATGGTAGTGATTCTGCCACTATACAAGTACAAGACCCAAACTTTTTTTATTCATTGAGGACAATATTTTTCTGGAAGAAAACTCCGTTAAAATACAGCTTGGTTGGGATAACACAACTTACCGAGTTACTTTTGACGGTTACATAAGTGCCGTTGATGTCGTGTTTGCTAGTGATGGGATTCCTTCATTAACCATCACTTGCATGGATAGGACACACAAGATGAATCGTGCCAAAAAAATAGTGAGACTTTCAAAGATACAACTAACGCGGATGTAGTTAAAACTCTTGTGATGAAATACGGTTTTCAGTGTGTAGTAGATTCAGAGTATAGCTTTGAGAAGAAGGAGACAATCACTCAGAGCAACCAAACGGACATTGAGTTTATTACACAGCTTGCCAACAGCGAGGTCTATCCTTTTACCGCAAGACTTGTTGGCAATACCTTTTATTACGTCAGAATGGGTAAGATTGAAACCCCAAAGATGGCGTTGACATATAAAAAAATTTCCACATGAAATAATCAGCTTTAACCCTAAGGTTAATAAAGAGACAAAGAAAGTGGAGATTAAAGAAGCTTCTATCAATGCAAGTGATAAGAAGGTGTCCACTACAGTGGGAACTACAGTTAGCTCTTCTTCGGGAAAATCTTCAAGTGAGATGAGAGGAAGTTCCTCTGAAGATGGGTCTTCTAGTAGTAGACAAGCTAGTGGTGGTTATACCTACTCTTGATTAAGAAGCTAGTAACTTGAGGAGGTGACTTTTAGTGGCTAGAAAAAGCAACAATGACTTATAACCCTGAAACGGGTAAGTGGTCTAAGAACGTGCTTATTACAGCGGAAATTCCTGAAAGTGAGAAGCCGAAAAAAGAAAGCGGTAGTTCGTCTGCTCCTTCCAGTGATAGTGGCAAGAATAGTGGGACTAGTTCAAAGGCTACAAGCTCTAATTTAACCTCTTCTACACCTAGTGTGGAAAGCAGTGAAGGTGCTACAGAGAAAAAGTACAACGAAATTGAGGTAAACACACTATCTGGCACTTTTACAATTCATTGCTACGAACACGACTATAAAGTTGAGGGCAGGAGATACCGTGAAGTTAAAAAGGTCTTGGTAAGAGTTTAAGTGGAAATTATTATGTCAAAGAAGTAACTCGCCAAATAGGTAATGATGGGTATTCCCATAGCGCGCTTTTAATCAGAACTGACTTTGGTGACAAGTTAAAACTTGAATCTTCCGGTGGTACTCCCGCACCTGCGGAGCAAGTACCTTCTCCCAAGCCCGCAACTACTGAACCCGCAAAAGAACCCGCGCAAAGGACATATACTGTTAAGCGCGGGGATTGCCTGTGGAATATCGCAAAAAAGTATTATGGTAGTGGTGCTTCGTACACTAAGATTTATGAAGCAAACACAGGTAAGATTGCTAATCCAAACTTGATTTATCCTGGTCAAGTGTTTGTGATTCCGTAAGGTGATGAAACAATGGCAGAAACTAAATATTATGGTATGTATCAAGCTAAAGTCACAAACATTACAGACCCCGAACAGCGCGGAAGAATTAAGGTTAAGTGTCCTAGAGTTTTAGGTGGTGAGACAGAGAGTGCATGGTGTGAACCTTGTGTTCCTGTTGCCTATGATAATGGTGGAGACTTCTGTATTCCAACTAACGGTGAAACAGTCATTGTGTCCTTTGTAGAAGGTAATGTGAATCGACCGATGTACTTTGGTAATTGGTGGCAGAAGAGTATGACACCTTTAGGGACTAACTATTCAGACATTGACAAGCTCCGCATTATTAACTATGCGGATTGTACTATCACTATGAAAAGCGGTGTTATTAACATCAATGTTGGTGCAGGAGTATGTGACCTAAAAATTGAGCATGATAAAGTCACTGTTTTAGGTAATCTTGAAGTTCAAGGAAGTGTCACCTGTAACTCGTTGAGTGCTAGTGGCACTGTAAGTGGTAGTAATATCTAGGAGGTAACTAATGGCACAAAGTGGTTTCACGGGAATAAGTTATCCATTCCGAATAAACAATAGAGGTGGTGTTTCTATGAGTACCACAAGTGCTAGTGACCCCACACATATTGTGGAAAGCATTAGACAGATTCTTATTACCAACTTTTTGGAGAGACCGATGGAGGCAGACATATACACTTCGGTCTCGACTTCACTGTTTGAACAGAACGATGAATCCTTGCAACAGGTGTTAAAGAGCCGAATTGTAGAGGACATTGAAAGACTTGAGGAAAGAGTAGAGTGCTCAGAAGATGGTATAGAGTTTAGTGTTGAAGTAGACGATGATGGTACTGAGTATCTGTTTGCTTCGGTGTCATTTGTCATACTGAGGTATAACACTACCTACACTGAAAAGCTAAAGATAGGCGGTATAAGTAAATGAGAAAACCTACGGTAAATATCGACTACACAAGCAGAGACTATGATGGTTTCAAAGAGCTTTTAATTCGCAAGCTAAAGGAGAAGATGCCCGAATACACTGATACCAGTGAGACAGATGCGGGTATAGTGATTCTTGAAGCTCTAGCTAATGGTCTTGATATTCTGTCTTTGTACTCTGATGTTATTGCTAACGACGTGGTGTTACCCACTACCCAAAGCAGAGACTTGGCAGTAATACTAGCACAGTGTTTAGGCTATAACCCCTATAATCAGACAGCCAGTGTTTACCCACAGGTGTTTGTTTTAAGTTCCATGCAAGAAACTGATACAGTTATTCCTAAAGGAACACGGGTTACTACTGTTGCTTCTGCCGACCTTGCTCTTCTTACCTATGAGACCTCAGAGGATTTAATTATTCCCGCGGGTTCTTTAGGTAATGAGAAAGATACCCACGGAAACTACAAGTACACAGTTAATGTGGTTAGTGGTGAAACCGTATCACAAGACGTTCTTGGTTCTTCCAGAGGAACACCTCTTCAGACTTTTGTTTGCAACTACACAGGTGTTTTAGTTGATTCACTGGTGATGTACGTTGATGAAGGTATGGGGAGAGAAATCTGGCGAAGAGTAGATTCCTTTTTAGATTGTGATGAGAACAGTAAGGTGTACACTGCTAGTGTAGATGACTTTGATAACTGTACAATCACCTTTGGTAATGGTATTCGCGGAAAGATTCCTGTTGCTCTGTCTAATAACATAACTACAGACTACAGAGTAGGTGGTGGTGAAGCAAGTAATGTGGAAGCCAATCAGATTACTGTACTAGCCACTAGTATTGCGGGTGTTGATTCCACCTTTAACTTAAAAGCTACAACGTTAGGACACAACAAAGAAAGTCTGGAAAGTATTAAAATCAACGCTCCCGCAAGTTTTAGAGCTAGAGACCGTCTTGTAACCCTTGGTGACTATGAAGACCTGTTGAGAATCAACTTCTATGATTTCTTGGCACTTAAAGTTATCCGAGATGAGAAGGACAAAAGACTTGCCCACATTTTTTACATGATGCGGTATGGTAGGGAGTTCACCCCTAAGATGGTTGAAGCTGTTTCTGCGTTTATTTCCCCTAGAAGCATGATTGGAACAACCTATGACATAAACGAGTACACTAAACAGCCGGTAAACATTGTTGGAACTCTTTATGTAGATTCAGACTATGACAAAGAAAAGGTGCTAGAAGAGGTTAAATCCTTTATTACACAAGCCACCTTTGCTTACGGCGAGTTTACTTTCGGCGACACCCTTATCAAGTCTGATTTAGAGACCGAGGTTAAGAACACTATTAAGGGTGTTCTGTCTTTTAGGATTTCTTCTCCTAGCAGTGACATTATTAGACCTAGTAAGGTGCAGAATGTCCTCACTCTTGGAACCTTAAACATTACCGCAAACTACCTATAAGGAGGTGATTACTTGGGAGCTAAACTTTTAAGCTCTGAAAATTTTGGGCTAAAAATCTATGATAGATTCCCGCCGTCCTATAGAGAGGATGATGTTAAAGAGAAGTTTGCCCTCAAAAGATACCTTCAGGTACTAGGTGATGGTGGATTCAAACCGGTGATTGAAGACATAAACGGTCTAACTTTTCTTGTGAACCCTAGAACCACACAATCAGCGGTTCTTCCGTATTTAGCAGAGCAGTACGGTCTTGAAGTTTTTCATGGAATACCCAATGACTATTTGAGGTTTTTAATTCCACTACTGAATAGTGTGTGGGAAAAGAAAGGTTCTGTTGAAGTCCTAGATTCTATCGTACAGGTTGTCAGCGGTGTTAAGTCTCAATCTGAAGTTCTCTATGATTCACAGGACAATCCTTATATCAAAGTTAAACTTGAGATGGACTACAACTTCGAAATTACTTCCTGATGCCGACAAGTTTAATCGACTACTCAGGAAGTTCATTCCGTACTATGTAGACTTAGGACTAGTGTATGATTACATGTTCTATGTGTCCTGTAGGATTCAGGGAATTGATGAGTACCTTAGAGACAAGGTAAAAGAGAGTACGGTTGAGACTACTTCATACCTAGCACATTAGGGTTTAACTCCCGTGAAACTTCTAATGTAGGTGATAAGGTGTTGAATGACACCTTTATCCTAAAATGAGATGGAATTGCGGGGTAATGGTGTTGACCCTGACATTTTTTTAAGGATGTTGTAGTTGAATCCTTCTCTGAAGACTTCTTAATCAGAGCAACTATTGATAATCTTGTAGACACTCCCATCCGACTTCCAGAGAGTGATTCTAAGAGCCTCAAATACGCCGAGAAAGACGCGGGAAAGCTAAAGACATACTATCCTGAAGATTCAAAGGAAGTAGAGCTTACAGAGCGTTCTATAGACTGTGTGTCTGTAGGAATCTTCAGTGATGTACAAGGGTTTAAGAGAGAAGCAGACAGAGACAGTGTTGTTGGATTCTTTACTAACACACCTTTTAGTTTGACAAACAATGCTGTTACAGGAAGTCCTGAGTGTTTCGATGTTGTCACGTTTAGAGGAACAACAAAAATTATTTATCCTACGCTACAGGGTGTAGTAGGAATGTAAAATATGCTATTATAGGTAAAGCAGAGGAGGTAGAGAATGTTTAACGATAATTTAACGGGAAATGTCCATGAGGCAGAAAACACTGCGCTAAAACTGATTGGTGATGAGCCTACCAGTGTGAGCATGACAGGTCGTATTGAAGACAAGATTTACAAGAATGGTGTTCTGGTTGAAACCAGAGTTGGTCACAACCTGATTGTAAATTCTTTTCTTAAACTGGTTATGTGTCTGATTAAAGGTCAGACAGGTTATTCTGGTATTCAGTATTGGGCTGTGGGTAGTGGTAATCCTTCGTGGGATTCTTCTGTTCCCGCGCCTGGTGAGAATGCTACCAGACTGGTTTCTGAGATTGGTAGAGTTCCGATTCTTCCCGCCGAGATTTCCTTTTTAGATTCTGGCTTTAGTGTCACAACCACACCCTCCAATATTATCCAGATTTCCCACACTTTTGAGGCGAATGATTGTAATGGTACTTGGAGAGAGTTTGGAATCTTCGGTGGTAATGCCACTGCCGTTGCAAACAGTGGTATCATGATTAACAATCGGCATCATGCAGTTCTTACCAAGACTAACGAGATGGTGATTGAAAGAACAATGCGCTTTACAATTAACCTTGCATAAGAGGTGATGACATATGCCTGATTTTTCTAAATATAGCAACTACAGCGAGAGGAAAGCCTTTAACGGTGTAGTGTTCGGTGCTAATGCACCTGTTTTAGAGGTAGAGCTAAATGAGGTACAGCAGATTGCTGATACTAAGTTTAAGAGAATGATGGGCGTCATTGGTAACAGTGTTATCCCAATGTCAAACGGTTCTATCTCATTCAGCGGAAATACTTTAACACTTACTAACTGTGTGGTTATGAGTAGTGGTTTTTCTGCATTCATTAAGTCTTCTAGTGTGGAGCTTTCCAGTACAAATAAGTATGCTTACATTAAGCTTGAGGAAAAAGTGTTTGACGGAAAAGCTACCCTTAAAGAGTATGGAAATACTGCGGGAGTTAATACCTCAAACACTATGGTTGATAACAGAGTTGGGGCAGAGACTTCCAGAAGACGTATAGTTTTAGTTACCACGGTTGCAGGTGCAAGTGTTCCGTCCGGAACAGACACGACTAGCTATGTGGTCATTGGTGAGCTTAGTAAGGATAATAACTTTGTCTTTACTGCTGTTAAAGATTCTATTGAAGACCTTGGTGTTTCTGTTGTTGACGGAGCGCTTTGTGTCACGTTTGAAGAGTAAGGAGGCGCAATGAGTAAGGTCACAAAGCCATTGATTCTTGATGAAACCGGTCAGAAGATTGTTCAGGAGTTACGCAACCAGAATGTACTTTTGAATATTTTAGCGGGAACAAGAATTGAGGAAATCAGTAGTCTTGAGCAGATTGCTAGAATTGTCCGTAGTGGTAACGCTACTAAGGTCTTTCATATTGGAGACCAGATTACTGTCCCGTGGACAGACAAGAGTACAGGTGTAACATACAGTGTTCCGCATGATGTGGTGTCCTTTAATGATGCCACATTAAAGAACGGAGATAGTGTTCATGCCATGTATCTTCAGTGGCACTACACTACACCTAGGGATGTTGCCTTTGATGATAGAGAGGCATATTACTGTGCTAGTGCAGGCGAGTTAGCTACTGGTCAGTATAACTTTGTCTATCAGGGTAATACTTATGTGTTCACCTTGACAAAGAAAGTCCCTGTTAATGGTGTTATCACTGTTGTTAGGGAATCGAACAGCTTTACCCTTACCACTAGAAAGAAAGCGGGAACTAGTTTTCTCAATGAGGTGACAGATATTATTGAGCCAAGAATCACCGCTACTGTAGGTTCTGGTGGTACACCTTTAGGGTCTTTCGATAATGTAACTGTCACTAAAACAAACAATACTTTTGACAATGCACTGTTTGGTTATGGAAACTGGTCTCAGTCTAACATTCGTCAGTGGTTAAACTCTAAGAAAGAATCTAACTGGTTTAATGCTAAGAATCCTTTTGATTTCCAGTCTTCTAGGTATAAAGGTGTTGCGGGATTCATGAGTGGATATGAGGAAGATTTTCTTTCCTGCATTAAACCCGTTCAGGTTCCTATAGCAATAAGTAACTTTGTTGACAGAGATAAAAAGTGGTGGAGATAGAACAGAGTTATTTGATTACTTCTTCTTGCCCTCTCGGACAGAGCTTAACATTGACGCGGGAGACATTTCTCCGGGTTCTGAAGGTCGTACCTTTAAGTACTGGGCTTTTGCTAGTGAAGACCCCAAACCCCTTAGAGGTGATGAGGTATTTCCGCAGATGCAAGTGTTTGGTATTGACAACAAACAGACACCTAGAGCAATCTGGACACGTTCTTGTTCTCAGACGGATTCCAGTAACGTACACTGCATTGAAGCAGACGGAAGATTCCGCAAGAAGAAAGCCTTTGATGTTGCCTATTGCACACCTGTGTGCGCCATTTGTTAAGGAGGTGATTTAGATGCTGTTTAATCGACTAACAGAGAGTGTGGCAGAGAGTAGACGCTATGAGCGATTAGTTGCAAAGGTAGTCAGACAGGGGTCTGATATTGAGTACCTTGCAATGATGGCTGATGTTACACTCCCCAACAAAGACAGTCAGGCAGAGGATATGAGCAGTATTTGAAGATGCTGAGGAGGAAGAGACATGAATAGGTGGGAAGAGAAACCGGGTCTGAGTAGCTTTGGTAGAAAGGTAGACTTGTACTACAACTGCTTCCACTTCTGGACTTTAGGTATGGTGAAGAACGCTGTGAAGAAGGGTAGAATCACTAAGGAAGAGTTCACAATCATTACAGGATATGACTACGATTCTGGAAATCTTGCTACACCTTCCGAGCCCGAACGTTCTGGTGATTAACTTATAAAACCGCCAAACCGAGGAACTAAAAGCCTTTAGGTTTGTAAAGCCTGTCTTCTCTGTTTATAGAGACCTTCAGGTACACAACCTGTGAACAAACAATCGTGGTGTACAAATAGCGGTAAATCTATAAACAGAGGAGAGAGTGTTATATGGATGCATCTTATGTCCTTACCGCCTTTTTAACAGGTGGTGTTCTGTCATTTCTTCAGTTTCTAATCAGTAGAAGGGACGCGAAGAATGATAAGCTAAAAAGAGTTAGAAGCTCTGATTGAAACTAATGTTAAGGGAAACCAGAGATTGGTAGAAAGCGTTTTGAGCTACACGCTGAAACACTGAAAAAGTTAGAGGCGTGTTTAGACCAATTAAAGGAGAACGACACTAATCAGACTGAATCCCTACAGAAGCAGGCATCCTCTTTAGTGGGAATAGGTCATGACCGTATCTTATTTCTGGGTAACGAATACATTAAGCGCGGGTACATTACTCATGATGAGTATGAGAACCTCTATGACTATCTCTATATACCCTATAAGAAGTTAGGTGGTAATGGGACAGCAGAGAAGGTTATGAGAGAAGTGGATAAACTTCCCCTGCGAGACAATAAAGTAACGGAGTAAGTGATTTTTTTAAGGAGAAAGTGTTATGGAGATGAATTTTTACACAGTATTACATTCCGATTGTGGTCTTTGCTTGCCTGATTGTGGGCTACTGCATTAGCACATTATGGTTGGATGCAGTCTCTAATGACTACATTCCGACCATTCTTGCAGTTCTTGGTGCTGTTCTCGGTGTGTTGCTAAAGGTATTTCCCTTGAGAGTGTTGTATTTGGTGCTCTTTCTGGTCTTGCCTCTACAGGTCTTCATCAGATGTTCACTCGGCTTATTGAATCTGGTGACAAACAGTAACTAAATTTAATAGCAATCACTGCGGGATTAACCTTCCCGCAGTGTTTTAATATTCATTGGAGGTGAATAAATATGAATGCTTATCAAGCGGGTCAGAAGCTACTGTGTGGTGATTACACCTCATACACAGTCAGTGGAAAAGCTCTTTTGTTAGAGCGGGACATTGGTTCAAAGAGCCTAAAGTTGGTGATGTAGTCTACTTCTACAGCAAAGGAAAAAGAACGTGTTGCACACGTTGGTATTGTAGTAGGTGTAGAGAGACTTCCCTTTAATCGTTTTAAGGTGACTACTGTAGAGGGTAACACTTCTGCCGGAAAAATACTCTCCAGAGATGGTGGTTGTGTTGCTGAAAAAAAGTGTATATTTTTTTCAGCGTCCGAAGTCGGTGGTACGAATCTAATCAACGGTTTTGGCAGACCCATGTTTGGTGATGACACCTGTACTGCTGAAGAGATGGTTGCTGTTGCCAGAGCAGAAATCGGGTATGTAGAGAAAGCCAGTAATGCCCATTTAGAGGACAAGAAAGCAAACCCGGGAGATAAAAAAACTACACTAAGTATGGTGCTTGGTATAACATGAATGGTGTGTACTGGTGTGCTGAGTTTACCTCGTGGACTGCTTACATGGCGTGTGTTGCACACAGAGCTAAAAGCACATACTGGTTGGTCTCAGAGTGTTGCGGGATGGACATACACTGATGAGAATGGAAGACAGCTAAAAAGGTGAGTGGGCTTTCATCTCTGGTCGTTGGTATGTGTTTGATAACGCAGGATTTCTTATCCGCGACACTTGGTTTAAGTCTGGTGGCAGTTGGTATTACCTTGCAGGTGATGGGGGAATGCTTGCTAACCAGTGGTTAAAACATCAATGGTTCTAACTACTTCTGACTAAAAACAGGTGCTATGGCTACAACGCTTACATTTGCTCCAGCGAAATCTATCGCGCCGAATAAGGGTTACATGTACTACTATGTTGACTATGATGGTACTTGGAATCCTGCTAAAGACACTGAAACACCTGATTCTGGTGCTGAAGTCGTAGACTAAAACAGTCACAGGCTAAAACAGCTGAGCTTTAGTGTTTTAGTGTTCCGCCAACGAAGAGCGTCAGCTCGGAGTGTGGCTAGAAATAAAACCTAGTAGTTTACTACTAGGTTTTATTTAATTTAATATTATTTATATAATTTAATATAATTATATTATTTATATATATATATATATTAGGTCTGTAGTATTACAGATTTAGTATTAGGTCTGTAATGTTAGGTCTGTAATATTAGGTCTGTAATATTACAGAACTAAGCGATTTTCTAGGTCTTTAGGAAGTTTTTATGACATTTGCGCTTTTTTGCTTTGTGTGTTATGCTCTTTGCAAGTAAACGATTTATCAGCTTTTAACAAGTGAGGTGGTTATGAAGATTGAAGTGTCAAACAGACAAGAAGTTTTTGGTCTAACTCTTGAACAGCGTAATGCGCTGAAGAGGTATCTTACTAGGGACAATCCCGTTTATCATAGCGCAATTAAATTCTCAGGTTACTCCCATGTTTCTATCCCGCCGACTTTAACCTACTACACAGAGCACAGTGTTAGTGTAGGTGGCGGGGAGAGAGCGAAAGTTCTTTCAGTCCCTACAGGTGTTAATGTTTCAGAGCTTTTAGGTGAAGAGCCGACTTTAGTTACTGATTCACGGAAAGAGGTTCCTGTCTCTTTCCCGAAATTTTTGCTAGAGCTGAGGGATGACCAAGAGCGGGCAGAGAAAGCCTATTTAGCTCAGTTAGGTGAGAAGTACCCCAAACAGCTTGTTCAGTTACCAACAGGTAAGGGTAAGTCTATCCTAGCTCTGCACATTGCAAAAAAAGTTTGGGGCAGAAGACTTTGATTTTAGTACACAAGGATGACCTAGTTGCGGGGTGGAAGAAAGACATTGAATTGTGCTTTGGTAAAATAGATGTTGGTCTGATTAAAGCTAAGACTAGAAAAAGTGGGAGAACAGGTAACGATTGCCATGTTTCAAACACTGAACAGGATGAGCCCCTGAAGATTTAGCAGAGTACACTAACCAGTTTGGTCTGGTAGTACATGATGAGGTACACCACTGTGGTCTAAACATCTTCAATGTGGTTGACAAGTTTAATAGCAAATATCGTTTAGGTCTTTCTGCTACACCCTAAACGTTCTGACGGTCTTGATTTTTGTGTTTGATTTTTTTCTTTGGTGGCATTTGTTATAAGCACGAAATTCGGGAAGATGATGAAGATATTTGTCAAGTAGAGGTTAGGACTATTGACAGTCCCTTTAGATACACACCTATCCTTGTGGGGTAAAGATGTGGTCAATCTCTATGATATTCCCACAGAGGATATTCCTAGTAAGCTTTTGCTATGTTGAGGACATTCCTTTTCATTCCAGACCTAAGATTTCGTATTTAACTGTTGATAATATTGCCGTAGCAAGCCCTGAAACGATGGAAACAGTGTGTTCCCACATTCTGTATGAGTATCAGCAAGGTCACTCTATTATCGCCCTTTTTCATGCAGAAGGAGCATATCAATCTGTACTGTGAGTATCTGAGTAGTGTGGTTCCAAGAGAACAGATTTTACTGTACTATGGTGACAGCAAAGAGAGTTCGTCCGAGATGATGAAGCGGGCAGAGAATAGAGAGTGTTTAATCACTTTAGCGACATATGCAAAAAGCTACAGAAGGGACAAATGTAAAATCGTGGGAAGTAGAGTTTTTTTAGTATCTTCTCTGAACAATGCTAAGAATGTGGAGCAAGCTACAGGTAGAATCAGAAGACGAAAAAGTGGGTAAGCTAGACCCTGTAAGAGTGTATGACGTGAGATATGAGGATTGTTATTCTTTGAAGAGACACTTTCAGACAAGACTAGAGACATACAGAGAGTTAAGGTATAAGCTTCCAAAGTCTCTTACACTGGTTAAAGGTGTTCGCCAAATGTTTAGCAGAGGGTATAATTGACCTTTACTAGATAAAGTGCTAGACTTTCAATTACAGAAAAAAACCACAGGAGGTAGCAGTCAATGTCAAAGTTAAAAAAAGGCGTTAATCCACCCCTGTTTCTCTTTCTAAGGAAGAGGTGTTCAAGCTTAGTGCTGAATACTCCGACATTTCAGACCAGATTAAAAGTCTGGATGCTAGAAAGAAGGAGCTTGCCGAGAGAATTAAGCAGTATGCTGAGGAGTATGGTGTCAAAGATGACAAGGGTTCATTCTTCTTAGAGAATGATGAGTACATTGCGGGTAAGGTCGCCAGAAAGACAATGCGAATCAATGAGGCTCTTGCAGTAGACACTTTAGAATCTATGGGTATGGGAGACCTTATTGATGAGCACATTGTTAGAACAGTCAATGAGGATAAGCTGTCCAGTGCTGTAGCAGAAGGTAGACTGTCTTTAGATGTGGTAGAGAGCTTTACCGATGTTACCACTACCTACAGCGTTTCTGTTAAGGAGAAGGAATCAATGCCGAGTGTTGAGCAGTCTTCTTTTAAGTCAGCCGCGAAGAGGAAGTGATTAAATGGAGTTTGATAAGACACCTTGGGGAAAGAAGATTCCGTATAAGTCCCCCTATCACTGGACGAGAAACCTACCTGTACAATTTAGCAGTTCTTGCTACAGCGTTAGGTAGGACTTCTCAGACAGTGAGAAAGTGGGAAGTGTCTGGGTTAATCCCCCCGACACCTTTCAGATTACACAATAGAAGGATGTACACACAAGAACACATTGAAGCTATAGTTAGGTGCGCTGAGAAAGCTCATTTAACTACAGGTGTTTCTTATAGCAGAACATCGTTTTCTAAGTGGGTACATGAAGAGTTTCAAAAGGTCAATGACCTGTTTTTCAAAGAGGAGGGAAGTGTAGAAAATGGCTCTCAAAAAGTAAAAAAAGAGTGAAGTGGTTGAAGAGAAAGAAGTTTTTGATGATGGTGATGCTACAGTAGAAAGACTTATGACTGCTACACATTTGGTGTCTAATCAGTTTGGTCTTGATTCTTCTTACCATTGTACTAAGTTCAATGATAAAGGTCGTGTCATTGAGCTTACACTTGATGGTGAAGACTATGTTGTCGCCGTTACCATTAAGAACTCTGAAGCGCACGGGATGATTTAAGTGATTTAGAAGACGGGAGAAAATATCATGGCATTAAAGAGCAAAGCATTGAAGAAGGGTCTTAAAGACAAAGCACTTGAAAACTCTCAGGTCACACTGGGAACTAAAGACAATCAGCAAGTGCTGAAGAGTGGTGTTCCCAATGACCATTCTGTAAAACACCTGAGTGGTGGTACAGTAGTTGGAATCTCTTTAGGTTCTACCATTAATATGGAGAATTATGAAAGTCTCCGCGCTGATGTTTGGTTGTCAGATACCGTTCAAGAAGGTGAGACTGTTGAGCAAGCCTATCAGCGGGTGAGCAGTGTTGTTGAGAGCACTCTTCAAGAGTTGGTATCTCAGTACACGGGTTAAACTTAATAGCCTGATTGGTGTTTATCCAGTCGGGCTATTTGTCTTTTAGAGCGTTTAGCCTTATACTGTTTGTGATTCAAAGTTCAACGTGAAGGGAGAAGCACACATGAAATGTACACCTAAACTGAATCTCAAGAAAGAGTTTTTAGAAGCTCGTGGTATGGAGACTACTCCTGCACCGCCTGTACAAGATTCTTCTCATACAAAGAAGTATGGTAATGAGCCTTACGCTGTTTTCCTGAAGAAGTACGAAAATCTTGATGAGCACATAGATAACTTTAAGGCTACAGACCTTGTGTTCTTCTTTAAGGAGACTTCCAAACAGAGTGGTTATCCCTACTATGTAGCTAACATGGGAAAAGATTCGGGAATTATGAAGCGTCTGTTGAAAGAGTTCTCCCCTAGAGAAATCTGCGGGATGATTGAGTTCCTGTTTTTAAGTGACCAGAGCTATTTAGACAAGAATAGACTTGGTATTGGTGTCTTGTCTAGTGGTTGGGTAAACACTATCTACAAAGACATGCTTCTGTGGGTTGATGACAAGTATGTGCCTAGAAAGCAACAGGACACTAAAGCAAGTGTTAAGAGCAGAGAGTGGTCTAGTTTTGAAGACACAAGCTCTGATGACAATGTGGGTGTCGTGTTATGAGCAGACCTGTTAGAGAGACCTTGAACACTAGAAGTCTGGTTATGATAGGTGTTCCTAGAAAATTCTGCGGGAAGAAGATTACAGACTTTGATACCTATGGTAAAAAGTCGCTGAAGAATGTGAAGGTCTTTGTTGAGAAGTATTTAGCAGACATAACCAATAACATCCGAGAAGGTAGGGGAATCTGCTTTATGGGAAGTAATGGTGTGGGAAAGAGTTTTCTTTCCTGCATCATTTTGACCGAAGCATATAGGAACAGGTATTCCTGTAAGCGTATCACATTCAGTGCATACATTAGTGCTTACACTGAGAGTTGGGGTGCTTCTAAACAAGAGCGGGATGTGATAGAGATAGACCTTTTAGACAAGTATAAGGGTGTAGAGTTTCTAGTCCTAGAAGAAATCGGGAAAGAGATTGATAGCAAGATAGCAAAGCCTATACTTGAGGACTTGTTACGCTATAGAGAAGAACACAGTCTTGCTACTGTCATATGTACGAACCTAACACCGCAAGCCTTGCGTGAGTTCTATGGGTCTAGCATTGTGTCTTTAATAAATGGTAATTCCACTGTCATAATCATAGACAGTGAAGACAGGAGAGGAGAAGTATTCAATGGGTGAAGATAAGAGGACAGAGAGTGCTGAGTATTGGGACAGAGAAAGCAAAAAGGCTTTATCTGAAGCAGAGCTTTGCAAGAAGAAAGCAATACAGTGTTTAGTTAAAAGGAATTACCACTATCTCTACCCTTTCTTTGATGGTGAGAAGGTTAGGTGTATTAGAGATACTTTTATGTTCTCTAAAGGTAAGATGTACGGCTTGAGCATAGACTATTCTACCGGTAAAATTATGGCTACACCTATTAAGAAAGATGGGTCATTTGGTGTAAGGTCTTATGAGTATGTTGTTAGTCATCCGAGTGATGGAATTAGAATTACGGACTACTTTGAGAAGGTGTACGATGTTGAGGGGTGACATTTCAAACAGTCAGAGTTTTGTGTTTGATTTCGGTATGAGAACAGTCTTGTCCACTATAAGGACAAGACTTTCCCCTGACAAGATTCTTAATAAGCTAGTGGGGAAAGAAAGTCGGGCAGAGTTAGATGACAGCGTTTTTGTCTTTAATGAACCATATTTACTGGGACACTGAGTACACAGTAGCTTTGGTTATAGATGATGAGAACTACAAGATAGTTAGGTCTGGACTAGAAGCCCTCCAAAAAGGTGTTTATATTCCATTTAGCAGGATTGTAAATGTTAGTAGTATTTCTCAGGTAACTCGAATGTTAAATACCGGAGAGTTGTCTTATTACATTGATAATTCTGAAACGAGAGGGTTAGCAAATAGTAAGTTCGCTATTACATCCAGTGAGCTACACAGGATTCTTCGTAAGCACAGGACAATTTGACTTGTCCTGTGTTTTTTACTATGCTTATTGAGTGATTCAAAATATTTGACTGGGAGCTGATGAGTATGCTTAAAAAGAAGAAGAGTAGGTCTTCCTACAGTGTAGAGCGCGGGTTTATATCTAAGCTTGTTGAGACCAAAGATTTTAAGGTGCTAAAAGACCTTCAGATAAAGCCCTCATTTTTAACAGGTGATAATAGAAGGGTCTTTAATTATATTTCCAGTGTTTTTAAGGATACTGGTGAAGTACCCACACAGCGGGCTCTTTTACAGAAGTTTCCGAGCTATGACCTTGAGACCAGAGAAGTTAATGGTGAAGAAGTCGTGGGAAACAGAAGAGACACTACTATACTGGTGTCGTGAGCTCAGAACTAAAGCGAAGCATAATACCATGGCTGATATTACCGAAGACATAGCCAAACTTCTGGATGAGGGAAAGTCAGAAGAAGCCTATGCTTTAATGAAGAAAGGTATCTGGAAGATTGAAGATGAGATAGTAGAGACTTCCAGTGTGGACATTACAAAGAACACTGAAGACAGAAAAGAGGTGTACTTAAACAGAAAGAAGAATAAGGGAATGATAGGTATTCCGACTGGTATACCACACTTAGACTATCTTCTTAAAGGTCTTGTTAAAGAAACTCTTACTACTGTGATAGCAGGAACAGGAGTTGGAAAAAAACTTGGCTTCTTGTTCTGTTAGGTGCTTACTCTATGCTTGCAGGGTATAAGGTGTGTGTTTTATCACAGAGATGAGCACCGAACTAATGCAGGATAGATTTGAAGCAATGCTGTTCGGTATGATGAACGGTGCTCTTAGCTATAATGCCTTTAAGTCAGGTAACCTTTTCTGCCGAACAAGAACAGGCTTACTTTTGAATTTCTGGACAAAGACCTTCCCAAACTTGAGCCTCTTATTATTGAATCCGCAACGGGAATTTCTAGTGTTATTTCCGTGATTGAAAGAGAGAAGCCTGATTTAGTGTTAGTAGATGGTGCTTACCTCATGGAAGATGAACAGGGGGCTAAAGATGATTGGTTGAGAGTTACGCACATTACCAGAGACCTGAAGAAGACTGCTAAAGGTTGGCATATACCTATTGTCATTAACTCTCAGGCTGACAAGAACACAAGTAAGAAGACGGGTCCAGAGTTAGGTAGCATTATGTACACACAGTCCATAGGTCAAGACAGTGATAATGTGCTAGCGCTGTTTAGAGATGAGGTCATGTTAAATGATAAAGAGATGGGAATACGAATCTTAAAACAGCGTGAGGGAACACTGGGGAAAGTAATCATTAACTGGGATTTCGATAGAATGCGCTTTGATAGCATATATGCCGAGGATTCTGTTGAAGATGTTTCAAACGATGACAATGAAGATTCTGGTAAGAGGATAGACATATAAGATAGAGTGCTAGGTGATTTTACACCTAGCACCTTTTCTGCTACAGTGTTTAACACTACCACAATCCATTTTAGAAAGCGGGGAATAAAATGCTGAAGAGAGTACGAAGAAAGACTATATCGTTGCCTATAGAGCGTGTAGAGAGCCCTATAGAGCGTTCTACAGAAGACAAGTGCAACAATGATTTAGACGCTATGTATCACTGCTGTAAGTGGTGCAGACACTTCCAGAACGGTCAGTGCTATGCAAACAGCATTAACTATGTTGTGGACGAACCTTACAGTTCCGTGAGACATGTTGCTGAAGACGGTTATCTGTATGAGGTTGTTCAAGAATCTTTACACAGTGTTCCTTTTGATTCTTCAGAGTTGGAGATTCTTCTTAGGTCGTTTGGTCTTTCTGAGAAGAGACTGGGGATTTTTAAGAAGACCCTAGAAGAGAAGATTGAAGAGTGGAAGCAGGACAATCTTTTACAGACTGTGTGTGATGATGTAGACAGGTGTTACATTGACCACCTGAACCTGTTTTTTTGAACTGGGTGTAGAGATTTCTGAACCCGACACCTTTTTCTGTGATAAGTGGTGCTGAGATATGAGCAGTAGGTTGACTAAAGAACAAATAGATGACCTGTTGATTTACTGCGGGTCATCTCCGCGCATGTGGAAATCCACCGAATCTTTAGTGTGCTGTCCTGTACATGGTGAGCACAACCCTAGTATGGGTGTTTCTGAAGACAAACAAGTGTGTCATTGTTTCTCTTGTGGGTTTGCAGGAGATTTTGCAAAGCTGTTGTCTTATTCCAGACCTGATGAGTTTGGTCTTGATACCAGTACACCTGAACGGGAGAGAAAGACTTCTTTCCCTAGCCTACAGACGCGCACAGGAGTTTCTTGAATCCAGATATGAGCTAGAAGTTAGAACTGTGGGAAAGAGACTGAAGAGCGTTAAGAGGTATGAGCAACAAAGATTCCTTGAAGACGACGCTTCAGGTATACTCCCTATGTTTAAGATTGCCCCCTTTATGAGTGGTAAAGAAACCTATTCCTATTTCTTTCAGCGCGGGTTCACAAAAGAAGACCTGAAGAAGTTTAAGATAGGTAGAGACTTAGACAACAAGACTATTACTATTCCAGTGTTTGACAGGGAAGGTAATCTTGTAGGTGTTATAGGTCGATACATAGCTAAAAAAACAGAAAGAAGAATCAGCGGTATAAAATCTACTGGGATTTTAACAGAGGTAATTATCTGTACCCGCTTGATAAGGTTGAAGTCAAGAATGACACTGTGATTATCGTTGAGGGACAATTTGACGCAATACGAATGCACAGTATAGGATTCACAAACACTTTAGCCATGATGACGGGTAGTCTTTCAAGACCACAAGCTAAGTGGTTATTGGAGAACTGTGCTACTGTTATATGGTTAGGTGATAATGATGACCGAGGTATAGAGGGCAGAGAAAAGTCCAAAGAGTTGTTAAAAAGGTAAGATAGACTTTAAGGTCGTAGATTATCCCGATGATGGGAAAGATGTGTGTGACTGGTCTAGAGAAGAAATCTCTTTAATGATACAAGACGCACACTCTGAAGGTCTAGCTACCCGTGGTAGTATAAAGCGTATGAGTTGACACTTGTTTTACAGCGTGTTACAGTGTGCTTGTTCCCAATGTTAAATAGAGTAGTTGAAAATCAAGATTAGGAGGTAGAGACATGGGAAAAATGTTTGCCAGAGGTTATGACGCAAGTCGTGCCGAGAAGAAGCGTCAGGATGAAGCAAGAGAGAACGCGGGTAAGCGTCTTTGGAGATTCTTCCTGAAAGATGACGGTGATGAAGCCGATGTTAGGTTTCTCACCGAAGAGCCTGTCAATTTCTATGAGCACAACCTGAAGCGCGGTGACAGATACGAGCAGTATTGTTGTACGGGTGATAGCTCTTGTCCTTTCTGTGAAGAGGGTGACAGACCTACATACAAGGGCGCGTATTTAGTTGTTGACAGACGGGAGTACGAGTACACAGACAAGAACGGTAAGACCCAGAAGGGTAAGAATCAGGTCAGACTGTTTGTGCAGGGAATGAAGGTTGTGTCTCAGTTAGATAGAATCAGCGATAGGTATGGTCTCTCTGATAGAGATGTTACTATCATTCGCTTAGGTAAGGGAACACAGACCACCTACACGATTGAGCGCGGTGAAAAAGAAAAAGCTTTCTGTTGAAGAGATTAGATAGTTACTTCCCGAAAAATATTCGGGATGAGTATGATGGTACTATGGACAGTCTTATGACCATTGTTGAGAATCAGCTTCTATGCTTACGAAGAGTGGTAAAGACGATTCCGATGATGAAGATGAGGACGACGAAGAGAAAGAGACCACTTCAGGTAGAGACCGTCTTGTGTCTTTAGATGACGAGGAAGAGGATGAAGCTCCCAAGAAGAAGAAGCTCTTCTAAGGGTGGTCTCAAGTCTAAGTTTAAGAAAGCTCAGAACAGTGTTAAGCCTAGGACAAAGCAGCTCTTGAAAAAGAGATGACTTTATAAAAACAAGGAGGACAAAGAAATGGAAGGTATTAAAGAGTGCATCGAAAGACTTGCAAAGAAGAGGGGTGTGAGTAGGGCAGAGGCTACCACTATCGTGAATGATGTTTTGAATGTCATTCAGGATATGTGCATCGAAGAGGGTGGTGTTTCTTTAAGGGTCTCTTCACTATCCAGACGAAAGTCAGAAAGGGTAGAAAGGGAAACTTCAACGGTGTTGACTGGAAGACTGAAGACAGGAAGGTGCTGTCTATCAAGACGGGCAAGGTTCTTGAAGAGAAGTTGAACCAGTAAGGTCATTTGCCACATAGTATTGAATAGTCTATAATTGCCTTGTCGCAATTATAGACTATTTTTAGATAGGGGGATAACACAGTGAAGCTTGTGAAGAAGTCTAGGGTAAAACCTAAGTTGAAACCTAAACTGAAATTAAAGAAGGTGATTTCAAAAGAAGTCTTACCCTTTAGCCCGAACCTTACTTGCGGGTGGAATAAGAATTTCCCGTGGAGACCTAAGATATTTGAACTACAGATTATTACCAATTCTTTTGAGCTGAATCTCTTAGTTGGGAAGATGATGACCATTCCCGCCTTTGCCTTTGATACCGAGACTAACACATTGAATGTTTTAGGTGATAATAAAGACTTCAAGTGTGTAGGTATTAGCATTTCGTGGGGAGAGAACGACAATTACTATATTCCACTGGGTCATGTGAGAGACGAAGATTTAGATAATCAGGTTGAACTTGACGAAGCTGTTACAGCACTTAGTAAGGTGTTCGCCAGAACTGATGTTAAAATCTTCGGGTGGAATCTCAAGTTCGATTTACACGTCTTGAAGAGAATAGGTATTACTGTCAATTCTCGAAATGTCTTCGATGGTATGTTAGCTTCTTGGTTGTGTGATGAGAATACACCTAACGGTTTGAAGCAAAACACAAAAGAGCGCTTGGGTATTGACCAGACGCACTTTGCAATGGTGACTGAAAGTGTTCCTAGCAGTGTTAAAAAAAGCAGTTTGGGTATTCTGCGAATGCAAAAAGTCCCCTTTGATTTAGTCCTTATTGAAGTAGGTGCTCCCTATGCACTAAATGACGCTTTTTTACTTGGTGCAATTGCTTGGGGTATGAGAAAGAGCTCATAGATGAAGGGATGGACGTAATCTATTATAAAATGTATGTTCCTTTATGTTCGTACTTTTTGACATGGAAGAACAGGGCGTGACAGTAGATGTTCCTAAACTGAAGAAAAATGGGCGAAGACATGCAAGCCGATTTAGAAGAGTTACAGTATAAGATATATGAGCTTGCGGGTGTTGAGTTTAACATCTCTAGTGGTCAGCAGAAAGCTGAGTTGTTGTTTGGGTATTCTAAAGACCCGAAGCCCTTTGACCCCGAAAAACTTCCCGCCAAGTTTTTAAGAGAAGCGTGGTCTAACAGAGATGAAGAAACACTGAAGTCTAGGGGTTACTTCATTAAAGCGGGGAAGTTGTATTCCTTGCCAAACACTAACATGAATCTTGTAGAGAAGAGTTTCGGGTTTACTCCCATTGCTTTAACAAAGAGTGGTGCTCCTAGCACAGACAGTGATTCTATATGGAGACTGTCACAGAAGGTCTACAAAAATAAAAGCAGTAAGAGAAAGCAACAGGGCGTTGAAGTGTGTAAGCTTCTTCTGGACTATGCAAAGCTTTCTAAGCTGAAGACAGCCTTTGTTGACGGGATTCTTGAACAGCTCTATGAAGACGGGAAAGTACACCCCAGTTTTAACCAGATAGGTACAGATTCAGGTAGAATCTCTTGTAGCAGTCCCAACTTACAGCAGTTACCTAAAGCGGATGAGGACGAGAAGTATCAGATTAGAAGTGTGTTTATAGGTAGTGTTGACCCTGTGACGGGCAAGAGAATGAAGATTATTGCCCTTGACTATCACAACCTTGAGATGGTTTGTCTGACACACTTTAGTGGTGATAAGAACCTGTCTGAAATGTTCGCAAATGACGATGACGCTCATGGTTCTACTGCTGTGAACATGTTCGGATTAGACTGTACACCTGTTGAATGCAAGAAGAAGTACCCGCATCTTAGGCAAGCGGCAAAGACAATCAACTTCTTGCTAATGTATGGTGGAGGTGCTAAACTCCTGTATGAGAACTTGAGAAGTGACCATTACAGCCCACTAGATTTAGGTGACAGTGAATACCTTGAGCAGTACCATTGCAGGACTGGTGCTGATGTAGCTCAAAAAGTTCATAGACAAGTATTTCACTTCTTACAGTGGGGTCGCAAAGTTTATCCAGTCTCAAAAAAAGTTCGCGCACAGAAACGGGTTCGTATATACTGTTTTAGGTAGAAAGAGAAGACTACCTGATATTAACAGTAGGGACATGAAACTGTCTTCGTACTCTGAGCGTCTTTCTGTAAACAGTGCTATTCAGGGTACAGCAGGGGATATTACAGTCAACGCACAGATTAGAGTTGCAAACGAGGACAGGTTAAAAGAGCTTCGTTGTAACATGCTGATTCAGGTTCACGATGAGTTAGTGTTTGAATGTCCTGAAGAAAAATGTCGAAGAAGCAATACAGATTATTAAACACCTCATGGAGCATCCATTTGGGGATGACCCCAAGAAGTGCATTAAGTATTTAAGGGCTGATTCGGACTTTGGAAACAACTATCAGGAAGCCAAGTGATTTGTCCTTACTCTATCATGCAAAGTGTTTACAAATGCAAAAGGGAGGTATACACATGAAACTTAGAATGTATTTTACGGTCTACTTTGAGGAACACTGCACATACTACAGGGAAGTCTCTTCACCTGAAGAGGCATGGAAAGCTATTGATGCCATTGCCGAGTTTATGAACTTTTCTGTAAGTAGTGGGGTGATTCCCGACCACATGAGTTTTGCGGGTCTTGAAGTCTTTGACGAAGAAGAGCATGATTGGGTAGACTGGTATGACCCTGAGACTGGTTTAGATTTTGATGAGTATTTAGAAGAAAAGGAGAAGGAAAATGAGTAAGTGTGTTGTTGCAAGATTTGAAAAGGTGAGTGTTGAAGAAATGAGCCGAAATGGTATTTCGTCTCTCCAGTGTGCTAATTCCTAAGAGAGCTACTAAAGGAAGTGCGGGGTATGATTTCTTTGCTACAGAGAGATTGGTTCTTCCTCCGAAAAACTTCTTTTAGAAGTGTCCACAGGTATTAAGTGTGCGATTGAAGAGGGGTATGTTCTGAAGCTTTACCCGAGAAGTTCTTTAGGATTTAAGTACGGTGTTTGTTTTGATAACTCTGTAGGTATCATTGACAGTGACTATTACAACAACCCGAAAAAAATGAGGGACACATTAAGGTGAAGCTCCACAACCCCAGTAGTTCTACAGTGGTGATTGAGAAGGGACAAGCCTATGCTCAGGGGATTCTTGAAAGATTCTTCTATGCTGAAGAAGAGGAAGTAGTCTCTGAGAGAGTAGGTGGTCTGGGGAGTACTGATGTGTAAAATACGCATTTGACAGTTTAGTGAAAGAAGTTTATAGTAAAAGCATACTTCTAGCGAAGTATGCTTTTATGATTTTTAGAAAGGAGATAGGTATGAGAAGTTCTATTGATGTTCCTGTGAAAGACCGAACCACATTCATGGCTAGTAAGACTTTACTTGACCGTATCGGGATTCATGTAAAGAAGTGTGGTGATAACCAGACAGACTTTTTCACAAGAGCGGTTCTTAATCAGCTCGAAAGAGAAGGGGATTTTGAAATCAGAAAGATGCTCGAAGAAGAGGAGGACTTGTAAGCATGGACAGTCTGTGGGAGTATGTTGAAGATTACTACTGGAAGGTTGTTCACGCTAGTGTAGTACCCACTACTGAGTTTCTTAGTGAGGGTTATGTGTTTGATGAGAACAAGACTGTGAAGTGGAATAAAAAAATAGGGTAGCAGAAAACAACTTACGCTATCAGAAAGAAGAGGCTGAACTCATTGCTAAAAGAGACAAACTTTGGGCAGAGTTTATTGAACAGACTGCCAAGGCTGCTTTAGATATATCCAACCTGAACAGGAGATACTTACCTATTTCCAGAGCAGTAGTTAGAGGGTTATTGACTGACCTTCGAGATTCAGTGGATGAAGATAGTATTTACTATGAAGAATTAGAGAGTTCACGTTGGACAACTTTCTGTGATTCTGATGACTTTAGGGAAACTCTTTCACCCGCTAGTTATATCCTCAAAAAAATATTTGTAGGCTAAACATCACATTAAGTGATGACACTACTGAAGAGGTTACTAAGAAACCCATCACTAGAACAAGAAAGAAGAAGGAGACTACATGATGGTTAGCAAGAGTGTTAAGAAGGTTGTAGAGAAAGAAGCTGTGATTGATACGGGGAGAGAGAAAGCCTTGCAGAAGGTAATAGCAGACTGTGAGAAGAAGTATGGCGCGGGAAGTCTGATGAGAGGGTTTCTAAAAAAATTCCAGTGAGAGTTCCTCTGAAGATGATTGGTATAATCTTCACCGCTTTAGTTCTTCCATCCCTGTCTTTAGATATTTCTCTTGGTGGGGGTTTTCCTGTAGGAAGATACATTGAGATTCAGGGTGCATTCTCTTCTTGGAAGACCACAGTCACACTCCACACAGTTAGAGAGTTTCAGGAGAAGTATGGTAAGACTGTAGTGTACTGTGATGCAGAGGGAACTACAGACAGCAACTATCTTACACAGCTCGGCGTTAATGAGAACCTGTTTATGTACAACCCGTCTTCTGGTCTTGAAGAAGTCACGCAGATGATTTTAGACCTCATGGATGATGACAATATTAAACTTGCGGTGATTGATTCTATTGAAGCCCTGATACCGATTAAAGAGTATGAGAGTGACATGGATGAGAGCACACAGATGGGCGTGAGAGCAAAGCTGTTGGGAGAGTTCTTTAGAAAGTACCAGAGCAAGAACAACAAGCTTCGGAGAAGTGGTAGCATGCCTTTTACCATTATTGGTATCAATCAGCTTAGAGATAAGATTGGTTCCTATGGTAATCCCGAGTTTGCTCCGGGAGGTAAGGCTAAAGATTTCGCGCAGACTATTTGTCTGAGATTGAGACGGGGAGATGCTTTAGTAGAAGGTACAGGTGACAGTAAGCTCCAAGTAGGACAGGTCATTAAGTATAAGGTTGAGAAGAACAAGACCTTCCCTTCTGGTAGACACGGAGAGTTTGACATGTACTCTGATTCCAACAATTCTGCGGGAATTAAAAAGGGTTATTGTGACATTTACCTGTCTATCATTCTTGAGGCAATGTCCTTCGGGTTAATCAGTAGAAGTGGTGCTTACTTCTACCTTACTGACAACCCCGACAACAAGTTTCAGGGTAAAGAGAACTTGATTAACTACATCAAGGATAACAAGGATGTGATTGAGAAGTTAGAGAAACAGGTTCTTGACATTATGAGAAAGGGATAACATGAGCATGGGACAAGAGTGGTTAGATGACCACGCCTATGAGATTGAAAAAGTCTCATAGGGAAACACCTTCCCGCAAGATGTTTACAAGGGATATGACGAAAGTCGAAAGAGACTTGCAAGCAACCCCTACTACTCAAGGTCATGCTTTAACTGTGCCTACTACTACCAAGCAAGTGGGGATAAAGAAGAGTGTGCCAGAACAGTGATGTGATTGAGTATGACATGGTTGTAGAAGCAAACAACGTGTATTGTGTTAGGTGGGAACAGAATAGGTCAGCTACAGCACAGACCATGTTTAAGAAAACAGGTCGTTCAAGATTAGATTGAGGTGTTTATGAAGACTTCTAAAAGAGTTAGCCAGAAACAGGAGAGAAGTGTCGCAAAGAGTTTTAACGCAAGACCCACTTTAGCCAGTGGTGCTATATGGTCTCAGAAAGGTGACGTGCGAAATGAGAAGTATCTGATTGAGTGCAAGACCACAGAGAAGGACTACTACACTATCACAGCTAGTGTGTGGGAGAAGATTGCAAAAGAAGCTGTGAGAGACCATACAAGGATTCCTCTGCTTGTTGTAGACCTGAAGAACGACACCCGATTCATAATCTTTAGACCTGAAGACTTCTCTACAGCCCTTAAACAGCCCGTAGACGTTATGGGAGTTCACTTGCCTAGAAAATCCTACAGACTGAGATTGGACGAGCTAGATGAGCTTAAAAGCCTTAGAAGAGAGTATATCTACGGTAAGACCTTTAGTATTTGCGGGGATATGAAAACCCTGTTATGCTACATGCGTGAGCAAGATTTTTTTGATAACTATGGTGAGGAGGTTTTTGAATGAACGATGATAATAAGGGGAGCAGTGGTGTGACTTTCACCTCCCTGTTAGGGGCTTACATTTGTAGTCCTGAAGCTCTGCAAAGTGATTGATTGGTCTTGGTGGTTAGTGTTGTTACCTTTCTATTTCCCGCTTTTGGTTTTCATTGTCGTAACTGTTGGTTTGTTTTTTAGTTCTCTTGTATTAAAGTTCTTTTGGTGGAAATAATGGGATTAAAAGATATGTTCAGTGCTATGAAGAAAGAGGGGTATGTTACAGCACCTTTAGACAGATACCTCTTTGAACAGGCAAATAAGCCTCAATGACAGGGCTGTGAATGTTAATGCCCCGTCCCAGGCAGGGAGATGTAATCGCGCTAACTATTACCTGAGAAATCAGTTTAGCGGTGATGGTGGTATTGACCCCCGTACTCAGAGAATCTTTGATAACGGGACATACACACATGAAAGACTACAGTCTTACCTCATTGATATGGGACTTCTCATTATGGATGAAGTCCCAATCATTAACGACACATACAATATTCAGGGACACACTGACGGGTTTCTTGATTTAGATGGTGAAGTTGCAATCCTAGAGATTAAGAGCATTAACGATAACGGATTTCGTAGTCTTACTGATGCTAAAGACGAACACAAGATGCAGGGACTTATTTACCTGTATTGCGCCGAAGAGAGAAGACTGTGGTTACACAAACACTACTCTACGGTAGAAGAGTTTAACGCATCTTATGATGACAGGTACTCTTATTTTGAGACACACTATCAGCACTTAAAAGGTGGCTCTAAGTTTAGTAGAGAAGAGAAGATTAAGAATGAGGTAGAGCTTAACATGCTCTCGGACAATGTTCTCTTCTATACAGCTAGACCTGTTACAAAGGTAATCTTCCTGTACGAAGATAAGAATGACCAACAGTTAAAGGAGTTTTGTGTCGCGCGAAATATGAGCACAGAACCGATTCTTACTTCGGTGTTAAAAGATTATGAATACCTGAATCTTTGCTGTAAGAGTGGTGTTGTTCCTGAAAGAGAAGGTACTAGCAAGTCTTGTTCCATGTGTAGGTGGTGTGGCTACAAGAATGAGTGTTGGGTAGTGTGAGAGGAGCATTATGACACTGAAAAAAAGAAGCACACGGGTAAGGAAAAAGATAAACCCTAAAGAGGTGCTGAAGCAGAAAAAGAAGTTATTGCGATATAGTACACGAAGAGCTTACCAAGAAGGGTGTAGACTTCTTTAGTCCCGAAGAAAGTGGTGGTAGTCTTAAAATAGACCACGACTATTTACACCTTCCCACGGACATTACCACATTGACCACTAGAGATTTAGGTCAATACTTGAATGCCTTTACACAGCAGAAGGTCTACATGAGAACCCTTTTAGGGTATGCCGAGATGTATGCAGAAGAGCACAGGTTACAGTATATGGAGGCTAGTGAATCCAGATACAGAGACCTGTTAAATACAAAGCTCTCAGAAACAGCAAAAGAAAGGGAGGTGAATACAGACCTAAAAGTTAAACCTTTTTATGAAGAGTGGTGCGATTGCAAAAACAAGGTGAAGTTACTGTCTTATAACATTGCTTCGATTGAGGACATTATTTTCATGATTTCCCGCGAAGTAAGCAGAAGAACAGGTGACTTCAATGAAGAGAACAGAAACATGAATGTAGGAAGGAGATAATATGATACTTGTACATCCGTCACATAGGGTTATCAACAAAGGGATTTTAACTCCCGCAGAGTTTGTTGAGATGGTTGGTAGAACGTGCTATAAGAGCACAGACAAGATTGAGGTAGGTAGTGCTGAGAAGTTTATCAAAGGATTGGTGAATAGAAAGCACTATGCTATGCTAGAGCACTTCTGGGTACACTGCCTTGTTAAAGACAATCCCGATTGGTTCTTTTGTTAATGTTGGTGGTCTTTCCACAAAAATACACTGTTATCACTATCACACCTGAAGGTAACATTCTCTTTTCCGCGCCTATTCGTGTTCTTCTTGAGTGGGCTGACCAGTGCAAAGAAGCGGACAGAGACTATCCTGTTATTCTTGATTCTTGTATTAGGGAATATCCTGAGTTCTTCCCGAATGAGATTCGTTCAGGATATTACAGACAGGATAACTTCTCTTGGTTCACTGAATATGACTTTGCAGGGGTGATAGAGAGAGAGCTTGCTTGTATCAATCCTGAAAAGGAGATTCTTGAAAAGGAGCTTAGACAGCACCTTACACATACCGTTGTGTTTGTGTGTGACAGGGGTGTTTCCCACGAGTTAGTGAGACATAGAGCTTGTAGCTTTGCACAGGAATCACAGCGTTACTGCAATTACAGCAAAGACAAATTTAGCAATCAGGTTTCTTTCATTGTCCCGCCGTTCTTTAAGAGAAACCCTGAAACACAGGACAGTGTTATGTATGATGACAGTGATTATTCCACATGGTTGATGGCGTGTGAGTATGCTGAGAAGTCATACTTTGAGCTCATTGAAAAGGGTCACTCTCCGCAAGAAGCAAGAACAGTTCTTCCCAACTCGGTGAAGACTGAGATTATCGTGACCGCCAATGAAGAAGAGTGGCAGCACATATTTGACCTGAGAGTACATGGTACTACAGGAGCACCGCATCCTCAAATGCTTGAGGTGATGAAACTCTGCTATGAAGACCTGAAGCATTTCAGTTCTGGTAGAATTAAATAAGGAGGTTATTATGAGTGACGCAATCAATCCGAGCCATTACACACAGGGGTGCTCTTTTAGAGTGCATAGACGTGATGAGAGCCACCTTTGGACTGAGAGCTGTTATCAAGTTTTGCCTTTGTAACGCTTTCAAGTACATGTGGAGATACAAAAACAAGAATGGTAAGGAAGACCTGAAAAAAGCAGACTGGTATCTGAGGTACATTGAGACACTTTTCCGGTGGGGTAACACCCCATGATTTAGCCTCCACCTACAGACTTAGGGAGTTGTTAAATGACCTGCTGATGTGGGAAAGCTGAGTTAGAATAAAGGCTCTGTAGAGATACAGAGCCCTTTTTATTTGACCTAAAAATTCTTTAGGTGTTATTATCCCATGAGGGAGGTGTTTACCTATGAGACTAAACAGGGTGACAAAGAATGATGAAAAGGTTAAACGTGGTAGAACTGCTAAAAAGAAAGGGCGCACAGTTTGAGAGAACTCTTGCTAAGAAGTTTCAAGGTAGATATGGTATAGAGTTGAAGAGAACTCCGCAGTCTGGTGGTTTTGCAAAAGACTAGCAGTAAAGCAGATGACTACAGGGGTGATATTGTAGTTGTAGATTCAGACTACAACTTGAAGGTTCACATTGAAGCAAAGAATCAGAAGACGTGGAAGTTGAAACAGTGGATTGAACAAGCCGAAGAAGATTGTCCAGAAGGTAAGACACCTATAGTGGTGTTCCATCAGCACGATTCCTCTAGGGACTATGTTTGTCTGTCACTTGAAGGCTTCTTTTGATTTAGTAGATACAGAACACGTTCTTGAGAAGAAAGGTGGTTTGAGTGAAGAGAGCAACTAAAGAGAAAATCAGTGGTGTTATAGAATCAGTCCTGCTGTTTATTATGCCGTTTCCGCTTTTTCAAGTAGTAGGTGACAGCATGTTTCCGACCTACCAGAACGGTGAAATTTTGTGGGGAACAAAGTTTTTCAAGAAGAGTTCCTTAAAGATAGGTGATGTTGTAGTGTACAAAGCGCCTACTGAGGACAGTGAAATTGTGATTAAGAGAATCACGCACATTAAAGGGAATGTTCTAGGTGAGATGTTCTTGTACTGCATCGGTGACAACGAAGATGTGAGCTATGACAGTAGATACTATGGATATGTTCCTGTAGACAGGGTGCTGTTTAAGCCCCTAGACCAGAGAGAAAAAAGTGGGTCACAGTGAAAGCTGTGACCTTTTTAGTTTATGCGAAATACTTGCTTATTTGGTATATTACCTATAATATAGTGGTTGGATATATACTGCATGGAGGTAGTAAGTATGAGTGATATTATAAAGCAGTTAAAAGTCAGTGGTAGCTCTCCTGTAAGAGAGCTTGCGGGCAGTATTGTGAAGTGCTATGACAGTGGCGATACTTCTGTAGAGCTTAGAGCTATTGGTGCTTCTTCTGTTAATCAGGCTGTTAAAGCACTAGCTACAGCGCGGAGTATTTTCGCGCAGAAAGGTTTAGACCTTTTTGTAAGACCGGGTTACAGTGAGACAGAAATTAAGGGAGAAGTGCGAACTGTGATTGTCTTTAGAACCATTGTGAAGTGAGGTGATTGAATGTTGACACTTACTAGAAGATTTACCTTTGAGGCTTGTCACCACCTTCCTCTTTATGATGGTGCTTGTCATAGACTTCACGGGCATTCTTATAAGATGGAAGTGACTGTTACAGGTGATGTTATTACAGACACGAAGAATCCAAAGTGCGGAATGATAATCGACTTCAAAGACCTAAATAAATTGGTCAATGATGTTATCATTTCTAAGTACGACCATCAGGATTTGAACCTGTTCTTCAGCAATCCCACAGCAGAGATAATGGTTGCTATAATCTCCCATAACATTATGGACAACCTACCAGATGGCGTATATTTAGTGTCTGTGAAGTTGTGGGAGACTGAAGATAGCTATGCCGAGTATTCTTTAGACAAGCTGTGAGGTGATGATTCATGATGTATCTTGATGAGGTGTTTCTGTCAATACAGGGTGAATCTACAGACACAGGTCTTCCTTGTATCTTTGTGCGTCTGTTTGGTTGTCCTATTGGCTGTGTGTACTGTGACCAAATACAAGACCCAAAGTGTAAGCGAAGGATTTCAATGGAGAATCTTGTAGCTAAAGTTAAGAAGTATAGGTATGTGAGACGTGTGTGTATCACTGGTGGGGAGCCGATGATTTATGAAGAGACTATACCACTTACACAGGAGTTGATGTACCTTGGATATAAAGTGTCTATTGAAACGAGTGGTTGTATTAAACTCCCCGATTTAGGGTATCGACGCAGTTTTAAGTACATCATGGACATTAAATGCCCGTCTAGTGGTGTGTCTGAGAAGAACATGTATGATAACCTTTTAGGTCTTCAGAGTAATGATGAGGTTGTGTTTGTCATTGCGGATAGAAACGACTATGAGTTCGCAAAGCATGTTCTAGACACCTACCCGACACAGGCTAAAAAACTCTACTGAGCCCAATGTTTGATAAGAACCAGAAAGCAGTCATTGGAAATGAATTAGTGTCTTGGGTACTAGAAGATGGCAGAGATTATAGAGTTCAGATTCAGTTACACAAGATTCTGGGCGTTCAGTGATGATTGACACCTTTTAGTATTCCATGATAGAGTGTTCTTGTGTTCACAAAGCAATAGTACAAAGGAGGTACTACAATGGAAGCAATCTCAATAAACGCGTGGAACAAGTTTAATGACCCCTGACTATGGTCAGGGCAACCCTGAGGAGGATGCGCTCGCTAGACAGTTCATTACTCCCGAACAGGTTTGGGATTCTCTTTGCCGAATTGATAAGGCAGAAGGAACCACCCCTGTCACAATCTGTTACACCGAATCAGCTAGGAACAACGCCTAGCTGATTTTTCTTTTAAGAAAGGATAATCCCATGGTAGAAAAAGATAGAGAAGTCGAATGATAAAAATTGTTGTGCTAAATAGTGGTGGATTTGACAGCATTGTGTTGGTCAACTATCTCGCGGAGAGATATGTTCCCTGAAGCAATCCATTCTTTTGCACTTTAGGTATGGTGCTAGAAATGAGAAACAGCAGGAAGAGTGTGTTAATAAGGTGTGTAAGAAACTTGGGATTGAGAATAGAGTAATTGACCTTCCTAAGTTTGACTGGACGAGCAGTAGATTTTATGACGAGGGGTTTTTCCAGTTTAGATTCACAGTATTTGGAGTACAGAAACTTAGTATTCCTGTCTTATGCTATATCCTATGCCGAAAGTATCGGTGCTAAATTTGTTTATGTAGCAATCATGAAAGGGTGTGTAGTTGACTATGTAGACGCCAACCCTTCTTTTGTGGACAGACTAAATGCTACAATTCAGGGTCTGGAATCTCTATTCTTGCCCCTGTTCATGTATTTCAGCAAGGAATCTCTGTTGTTCTATGCTACACAGTATAAGGTTTTACCTGATGATTTCTTTAGTTGTGATGTGCCGACACCTGAAGGTAAAAGCTTGTGGAGTGTGTTCTGATTGTGAAAGTCTTGAGTATATCAATAAGGTGCTTACTCCTGACACCCCACAAAAAGATAAAAGTACATATTTGGTGAGAGCTCAAAGGAGTTAAGTGACTATTTCTTTAACATGCCCGTTACTAAGGCTGTTATTAAGATAGGTGATACACACTTGTATGAAACACCCTACGAGGACATTGTAAAGAAGCTGATTGAGTATGGTATAAGCTATATTTCACTTGTTTGTAAAAGCCGTGGTAGTTCAATCACAAGGGCTTACACTATCATTCATGACTTTTTTTAGATTCTAACTGTGAGTTTCAACTTACCATTGTTCAGGAAGAAGATTATGAATCTTGAAACCGTTAAAGGCAAGTGTGTGCCTAAGAGATTGTGGGTTTAAGTCACTTAAACTTATTCCTGCTACTGAAAGGAATGCTGTAAGTTGGGTAAGTGAAATTTTTGGGTGATTTGAATACTAGTGGTGTTTCAGTTAGTGTTGACTTTGAGCTTACTCCCTGAAAAACACCTACTGGGTGTTAAGCAGACAAGAGGACATGTGTAGTCATAGAACCATAGACCACATAAACTACTCTTTAGGGTATGGTAAGCATTGTTGGAACGAGGGTGAATTTCTCTTGATAGAGACTACCTGAACAAGATATGGGAAGATGTAAAGTCGGTGTCTCAAACATTACAAGTCCATAAATTTTAATGTTCTTGTTGGTAATGTGTATCTTGAAGAGATTTGTGGAACACAGCTTGAAGAAGATTTAAGATGGTGCGAAAAAGATGTTTACCAAAAAAACTTTGAGGAAAAACTTGACCATTGAATCCGAGGAATACACTTCTAGCTTCAGTGATACTATTTATGTTTCCCACGATGGTTATGTGTTTGGTGATTCTGAGAGTTTCAATACACTTTCCAGTTCCCTTGCTGTTGGGAATCTAAATGGTGACCCGCTTAGAAGAATAGTTTCAGCAGGAAAAATACCTAACTGTAAGAAAAAAAGATGGTGAGGTTACTTGATTAACAAAAAAACGCACCTGTTACAATTCAGAATGAAGATAGGAAATTGGAGACTGAAGGTGTTTTGTTTTTTTCTTTCACCCACACTTCAGTTAAGAACCCTATCTAAGTTTTGAAAGGAGGTAAACGCTATATGTTTATCAAGGTTTATGCTTCGTCTGGCAAGCAGGCTAGACGAGACCGTGAGTTCATTGCAACGAATGAGGTTGGTCTGACCGGTAAGAACGGTAAGCCGCTTACTGGTAACGCTCTCAAGAAGCGTAGAGAAGAGGAAGCGGCAGCACAGGCTCGTTTATCCAACGAGCAGGCAGCAGCAACTCGTAAACGAATGAAGCAGGATTTCGGTGTTGGTGCTAACCGTGTTTCGAGCGGAACTCGTACTACCACGAACTGATAAGGTTCACAGCCAAGTCACATGGCTATAAACTTAGACACTCAGGAGATTCACTTCCTTTAAGGTTGTGGGTCTCCTTTTTATTGGTATACTGAGCTAAAACAGGAGGTAATTACCATGGAAAATAATACTGAAAAAATCAGAGAACACTTAGAGGAGATTATGCGTCTTCTTGAAATCCCTTTAACAGAAAGCAATCAGGACACTCCAAAGAGGGTAGCAAAAAAATGTGGAGTGAAGAGTTGTTTGCTAACAGGAATGACCTTCATTTAGATGAGCTTGATAAGAAAAATGAAGGTGTTCGCGAATGACTATTCCAGTGAGATGGTTATTGTAAAGGACATTCCTTTTTAGCTCTGTATGTGAACACCACTGGCTCCCCTTTTCTGGGACAATCTCTGTTGGTTATGTTCCCAGTGATTGCATTATTGGTCTTTCTAAAAATTCCGCGCGTTGTAAAGTATTTTAGTAAGAGACCACAGCTTCAGGAGAAGTTGACTACAGAAGTTGGTGAATACCTTTTTGAGAAATTAAACCCAAAGGCTTTATTTGTCTCCTGTGAGGCAAAAGCATCAGTGTGTTATGTGTAGGGGGTGCTGAGAGTGATTGTAGTACTATCACCTACTCTAAATTCTTTTGGCGAAAATCTGACAGAAACCGAGACCAAAGAGTTTTTGGGAAGAGTTTAGAAGCAGAACTTGAGGTGTTATATGAAACTTAAAAAAAGAAAGAAGAGAACGCTGTAAAAAAACACCTTCTGTGAGCGTCCAGAAGCCCCCACAGAGCACGGGAACACTAAGCCTAGATATACAGACCTAAGACAGATTATTGACACTAAAAAGACCATTTAGCATGATGTACTCTGGTGTTGAAGACCAGAACAATTTTAGAGTTCTGTATGACATGGGTATTAGGAACTTCCTAATGTCCTATCATTACATTCAGAAGAAGCGGTTAAACACTAAAGAGTATGAAGAGCTTGGTGTTAAGTTCTTCATTGATTCGGGTGCTTTTACCTTTGTCTCAAGTCTGGAACATCAAGACCTGACCATTGAAGAGTGGGAAGACTTTATCCAGAAATACCTGAACTGGATTGAGAGACACAGGAGTATAGTGTTTGCATTTGCAAGTTTAGACATTGAGTACATAGTAGGTGGTGACAAAGTTCAAGAATGGAATGAGAAGTATTTTTGAGCCCTTTATGCTGAGAACTGGTATTCCTGTGTGCTTTGTTTATCACCCCTGACGGTACTAAACTAACGTGGGAAACAGTATTGCAAACGCTATCCTTATGTGGGTCTTTCTTGGGGTGGTATGGACACCCAAGGTGGTGACTACACTAATGGTGCTCAGTACCTTCGTGTAGCGGAAAAATACAACAGTGTTGTTCACGGTATGGCAATGACTAGAACGGCACTTCTTACTAAACTGCCTTTTTACACCGTTGATTCTACCACTTGGTTAGTAGGTCTTCAGTACGGCGAAATCAATTATTGGACAGGTCAGAAGATGACCCGTCTTAAAAAAGATAAGTGGAAAGGTTCAATGCTTCCGCAGCTTGTAGCTAAAGGTTTTGACGAAAAGAAGTTGCTAGATGAAGACGTTGAAGAAATGATTAGGGTAAATGTCTATGCCTTTATACAAGCAGAGGACTACATTCAGCACAGACTGAAGCCTAGAATGTACTGGATGCGTCCTAAAGCCACTATCCGCTCTGAGGAGAGCTTAAATGACCTTGACTTTCCCGCACCTGATTGGTTAGATACTCCCCATGGAGAACGACCTGATGTAGAGAAATACGCGCAAGAATTTAACATTTCTACAGAGAATTTAGGTGAAGCTGAGAATTTAGTTGTAGATATGACCTGTTTCATGAACTGGGATAACCCTGATTATTCAGACTATATTTCCCAGACATACACCTCAGAGGTATTAAAAAGACATTCACGACACCTATATAAACAGAATTGTGCAGGATGATTCTGAGAGGGTTGAAGACCTTAAAAAAACTTCTATCGCGCCAATCTTTTTAGGAGAAAACACTGCACTTCTGTACCTCGGTACTAACTTTGACCGAATTGTTAAAGAGCGGGATGAGTATATCAATGAGGATGATGATGTATCTCTTGAGGAAGTATCAGATATGGACATTAACAACGTCCTGTCTAAATACCTTCCCGCGCCTGTTGAGGGTTCTCCTGCACCTGAGATTTCGGATTTAGACGATGAAATCTTCAGAGAAGAGGGTATAACACCTGTAAGAGATGAGAAGGGGAGATTCCTGAAAGGATATAAGACTGTTAGGAATCCTAAAAAAACTGTATAGCAGTAGGTACCCTAAGTTGTCTTGCGACATGTGTCTTAATGCTCAGGTATGCCCCTGAATATAAAAGCGGGATATGTGTGTGCCTACAACAAAAATGTTTGACAGGTATGACACTAGAGATATGGGAGATGTGATTCAGGCAATGCAAGGAATAGCCAGTCTTTCCATGCAAAGACTACAGAGGGCAATGATTACAGAGACCTTAAACGGTGGTCTTCCTGACCCTGAATGTTACGTCTTTGATGAATCAGTCTATGGGTCTTTTGACACAGATGCAGAGGATGTATGAGTGTGGCAGTCAAGAAGTAATTCGCCAGACTAAGGTAGTAAGAGCAGATGGTAGTTTAGAGACTACCACACACATTTCTAACCCGCAGAGGGGTGGTATTCTTGAGCAGATTTTTGGCTCAATGGGTAACAGTGAAGAGACTAAAAAAAGATGCGGATTCTAGTGTTGTAGAAGCATCTGGTGTTGAAGTCTCAGACAGCAAGGAAGACAACTAAAACTGGTCATTTTATAGACTATTGACTTTGTGCTATTGTGTTTGCACAAAGTCTTTTTATTCGCGAAATCAAAAAGGAGATAAGCCATGAACACTGAGTTTTCCACATTTTCCACAGAGTTTTCCACAGGAAAGTTAAACACCGAAGAGCTGAAGTTTAGCTTTGAGGATTTTTTTCTGAAAATGCCAACATCCCTGAAAGGGTAGTTACTATACAGATATAGGTTTACCTATATTCAGATTAAATAATAAGTTCTCTTTAGAGAACTTATTTAATAATATATTAGTTAAATTAAATATCTTAGAAAGATTTAATTACAGCCGTAGGGACTGGTGCAGGTACTACCTTCCACAGCAAGCTTCGGTAGGAAATTTACAGATGAAGGTCAAACTTGGTTTTTGGGTGCTTCGTGAGACAGTTCTTAACTGGGACACTCTTTTGTTGGCGCGGTGAAGATAAGAAAGCAGTCCTCAGAAGTATGAAGACACTTTGGTATGCGGGTTCTAGTGTTGACAGTGTGTTTGTCAATTTAACAGGTGATAGATTCATAGACGTTGATAGAAAGCCGTTGGTCATTAAAAAAACTTACAGAACTTTAGGGAAGAGACCTATGACTTTACACAGTTATACGACTTGCAGAGTAGCTACTTCTAGGTATTGGTGATAGTCCGAACGAGGTCGCCACTGAAGAAGAGGTCAGTTACAATCTAAATTTAGCTAGAGATACATTCAAAAAGACAATAAACAGCCTAAGTGCTAGAAGCTACAGGATTTTTATGATGACGGAAAAGGGGTGTTGTTTGATGAGCGAATCTGAGGTATATAGAATGCTTCAAGATGTTCTGTCTAGCTTTGACGGTACTATCTACTCAAAAAGACCTTTCCAACAAGGTTTATGATAAAGTCGGGGAGAAAGTTTTAGCTGAAGATTTTCTAAACGGTACTGTGAATCACACGTCCAACAGCATATATGTAGAGGACAGCATTACATTCAAGTTTCTTTCTTTGTTTCCGCTCATTGACAGAGAACTCAGAAACGACCCTGAGGATATACCATGTGTTCTTTAGACATGAGGACTTTATTTCAGACCTTACACATGTTATCTTTGAAGACGCGAACAAGAAGGACATTAAGAGTTTTGGGGTTCCTTGTTCATGAGGTTGAAGTCAATCATTTAGCTTTTTACTATCCAGACAATGACAAGTTTGTATTTCGAGGTGATGAAGATGTGGACTGTTAGAGATATAAAAAGAGTTTTGGGAAGAGTTCTTTTCTCCTGAAGGTAGATTCAGAGTAGTTCGTGTTACGAAGGACTACACTAGTGATATGGTTAAACACCTTATTACTGAATTTTCCCCGTTGTTTGCAGGGTACACTGAGAGTGTACCAGAACTAACCTATTGGGAGTTAGAATGTGATTCTGTTAGACTTGCCGCTCAAGGTAAGATGTTGTTTATTATAGTCAACCTTCTTGATGAGGATTTCAGTGATGAGAAAGTCGCGGAAGATATTTATGAATTTCAAAGACACATGTTTAATTGGGTACTAAGATTCAAGAACATTCAGTTTAGAGTTATTATCCCTGAAGGTGTTAGCTGGTCATACATAGGTCATAATGACTTGAGAGCTGAACACATTGAGTTCTATGTTTGCCTCAGAAGGTTGCGCTGAGAAGTGATATGAACATAGAGACACTATTAGAAGAGACACTAGAGAGACTAAACACCTCTTTGGTGTCTTTTCTAGTGTGTATTAAAACGCGAAGAAAGTTGGTAGTTTTATAAAATAGACCTAGAGAAAAATAAGACGCGGGAAAATGACAGTCCTTTAGTGTTATATAGAAAAGACTAGTAAAGACACTAAAAAGACCTATGAATATTTTGTGGTGTAGAAAAATAGGCGCGCGAGAAAGTGTATGATAGTAATAGAATAAGATAGAAAGAGATAGAGATAGAGATAGAGAAGAAGAAGTTTAGTGTCCTAGTATCTAAAACCACCTGATACACAGTGTCATGTCGTTTCATTTCGTGTCATGTCGTGTCATGTCATGTCATGTCGTGTCATGTCGTCGTCATGTCAGTCGTTATGTCATGTTCGTGTCGCGTCGTGTCATCGTTTCATTTCGTCATTTCTGCTCATGTTCTGTCTCGTGTCGTGTCATGTCGTGTCATCGTTCTCATTTCGTTTCATGTTCGTTTCATTTCGTTTCATTTCGTTTCATTTCGTGTTACCTAGTACGGTCGGTAGACCAAACACTGGGCAATATCGAGTGTTAGTGGTCATGGAACACCTTTGGGTGACACACTGGGACACCTTTAGGACACCTCTGGTAACACTGTGGAATACCATGGTGTTGAGGTTATACTAAACACCTTTCTCCGGCGATTCTTGGTGTTTAGTGGTAGTGTGTAGTGTTTAGTGGGTGTTATGACAGGTGTTACCACCAGTGTTTAGGTGTGGTGTTGAACACCCAAACACTCGGTATTATCGAGTGTTAGGTGTTGTTGGAGTGTGTGTTGTAAGGTGTCACCGGACACTATAGTGTTATCAGGTCATTGGTGTCTAGTGATTTAGGTGTGGTCTCTTCCCCATCTCTATCTCTAAAGGACTCAAACACTTCTCCCCACGCCTCTTGGTCTCTCTCTATCTCTATCTCTATGGTGTTTAGTGTTATGTGGTGTTTTAACACCTGACACTAGGTCTTAACACTAGTGTTAGTGTTTTAGGTGTTCTTTATCTCTCCCATCTTCTCTATATGGAACACTAAACACTCTTTCCCGCCACCTTTGGTCTTCACCTATGGTCTTTCTCTAACACCTCCATAACACCTCTGGTGAACACCTAATAACACCCTAACACTCGGTATTACTTAGTGTTTGAGTGTTTCAGTGTCTTCTATAGACCACCTATAGACCACCTATAGACCACCTATAGACCACCTACGACACACCACAACGCGCTAGAAGACGCGGGAAGAGTGTTTAGTGTGTGTTTGTATAGTGTTTGCACTTAACGCCGTTTAGTGCTATCCTAGACCATGACACACAGAGTACAGAAACACTCAAACACTCGGTATTATCAAGTGTTAGGTGTTGTGAAGACTAAAGACAGGAGGAGTGTTATGACTGAAGACATGAGAGGTCTCTTCTTTATAGTGAAGGGACAGTATAGAAAAGGTGAGGGGAAGAAAGTAGTCAATGATGTGTCTGGTGATTATATGTGGTTAGGTGGTTATGACCCAACACTAAAGGACACACCTTCAACGAGGTGGTATATGTGTTTAGACAGAGAGACCTACACAGTGGTGTGTTGTAGTAGTAGTCTTGAGAAGGTGTTGGGTAGTGTTAAACACCTAATCACTAAACATAAGACCAGAGGTCATTATCTACACTCTATTGGTGATACTAAAACACCTCCTATCACCGCCGAACTTTTTCGCGCGGTAGATATTGAATTTGGTGATTACTTTAGAGAGAGAGTAGAGGAGATGGAAGACCTAGCATATGAGGTCATAAAAGACAATGACCCAGTGTTGAGGGCGAGGAAGAGAACAAAGACCTTGAAGAAGGTGAACACCTCAAAAGGTGATAACACTAGTGACACGCCTAGTGGTGTAGTGTTTGATATGAAAAAGACCTTGCGGGAAGAAAGACCTGTGAAGATAGGTATAAGACCTAAACTGAAGAAGACCAAGAAGGTGTCTTTAGATATGTATTAGACTCAGTGTCCTGAGAAATAACTCGGGACATTTTTTTAGTGTCTCTTTTTCACCGCATTATATAGAAGAAACTAGTAAAATTTGGTAGTAAAAAGTTTTTTATGATTTTTCATAAAAAGCGTTGACAATGAAAATCAAGGCGTTTATACTATCCTTGTAAGACAGAGTTAGTTAAGACCTTACACACAGTAACCCGTTGAATCCGTGAAAAGCTTGTGCCGCGAAATGCCTACCATAGTGTTTCGGGAATAACACTTGCCGAGTAGCGTCTAGCACTTTGACAAACGCATAGAGACACCAGAGAATCCAATTTAGGCACTGGTTAAAACCCTCGCCTAGTATTGAAAAAAAGCCGATACCACACAAAAAGTGATTCAGGTGAGAAGAACTGGGGAAGAAAAACATAGTACACAAACACACACATGAACAATTAAAATTAGGAGGAAAGAGCTATGTTTAAGATTAAGAGAAACGCAACCAGAGAAGAGCTTGCAGGACTGCTCAACGCCAACTTCAAGTTGGCGCAGAAAGCTGACAAGAACCTTGCAGAGCGCATTGCCTACACTGGTCAGCACTTTGCAGAGGCTACACGCTCTGATTTAGCAGAGCTTGTTTCCGAAGTTGCTAAGAAGCTCGGTGACAAGTTTGTCACTGAGTTTTCAGTTCCCGCATCCGCAAAAGAAGCGGTTGCTGAAGCTAGTGTAAAGCCTAGCAAGAAGAAGCCGGTCAAGAAGACCGAGAAGAAAAAAGAGGTCGAAGAAGAGACCTCCGGTGATGAAGTCCTTGCTGAAGACAAGGCTTCACAGAGCAAGTCCCTTTTCCCTGCCACTATCACTGTCGGTGACGCTGAGTATTCAGTCGCGAAAGACATTAACAGCTTGTCTGCTTTTTGTGACGCAGTTTCCAAAGAAGAGGACATCGTTGTCGTCTTCTACTATCCGAGAGCAGAGATTAAGCAGCTCGGGTACTTCAACAACATCCTCGGCACACCTAAGTCCTTCCCCGACGACTTAGATGTGACACAGGCAATCTTCACGAACACTGAAAAGACGGTTGCTTACACTGTCTCGGTTTACACCGACGCTGTGTTCACCTCATTCCCGATGATTTTGAATTGGTTGACTGGGGTGAAGATTGCGGGAAGACTCAAGTTCGAGGTCTACCGCAAGTAAGCTTTTTAAGATTGACAAAGACCACAAGCCCAAAAACTTGTGGTCTTTGATGAGTGCTGAAGACAGCACCAAGAAAGAGAGGAAAAGGAAATGAGTAAAGCTTCAGAGATTAAAGAGAACAAGGCGACCATGACGGGTGAGGAGTACATCAAGACCCATTGTAAAGACACGGCTAGAAAGCTGTCTTCTGCCATTGACGGGTTGCTTTGAGAATCCAGACGACACAGAAGGAATTAGACTTGAGTTGCAGAGAAGCGTGCAGGTGTTGAGAACTGCTATTCAGCAGTCTAAGAACTGGGAATCCGTTGAAGACCTTCAGGGTCTTATGCTTCACATACTCAAGACTTACAGGGACCCGCTGTTTTCTGCTTTAGCAGTGATTGAGCACTATGTAGACTTGTCCGACACTAAGCAGTGACCTTTAGATTGATAGTGTCCATCACCTTAAAAAAAGTGGTGGATACCGATGAATGTTGAAGGTCAACATTCAAGAAAGAGTGAGGAGGAAACCATGAAGAGACTAGAGATTAAGAAGGACTTGCAGATTGAGCGTCAGGAAACATCCATTTTCGAGGTTCTCAACAGCGGGATTGAATTAGACCGCTACATCGTTGAGTACGACTGGGAGCCTGTGTATCTCGGGTTCGTATTCAGAGAGCGGGAAGATGTTGAACGCTATGTGGTCGAACCTTTCCGTGTCCCCTGAACCCACAGCAAGAGAGAGACAGGACACAGAGATGATTTACCACCACAGGTTACAGAACTCTATCTGTATTGGAGTTGTCCAGACTTCCGAGCGCGAGTATTTAGCCCGCAGGATTGAGTATTTCGATGATTATGACGAGTACACAGCTTCAGAGGAAAAACGGGAAGTATGCTCTTCAGAGAGTCTTTGAACTCGGTAAGAGAGCTTTTACTGCTTACACAGTGCGGTTCAGATTTTCTTTCCGAAGAAACTGTAGACAGGATGTTATCTGCCTTAAAGGAGAACGACCTTATCCCGCAAGACTTCAAGTGGGCAAAAAAATGCCGCAAAAGAAGAGACGGCAAGTTTAAGATGAGAAAGGATTGACGCTAGTATAGCACACAGCACAGCACCTTCGGGTGTTAGGTTGCAGTGAGCACATTAGGGTGCTCAGAGTGTTAAAGACCAGAGGAGGAAAGACACATGGTATATCCCTTTTACTGCAAAAGTGAACAGCAACAGTAGGAAGACAGAAGTTGGTGTCGGTGCAAAAAGGTAAGAAGAACGCGGATATGACAGTCCAGATTCTTCAGCGAGACAAGGGAGAGATTACCTGTCCTTTTACTATAAGGCAGTTTACATCTCCCACTTTAGACGGGGAGGTCTTACTTGTTACACAAGTCTATGACAGATTCGGATGCGTGGTAGCAAGTAATGAAACTCTATATTGAGGTTTCTCTTTCACTCTTTCAATCTTTATAGGTTGACCATGCCCAAGGATCTCACTCCCCTTGGGTGTGAGTGAGCCCATAAGGGTTCTAAACTATCAAATAAGAGGAGAGGAGAAAGAGAACAATGACCAACTTTTTTTCGACACGGAAGGAAGACTTGCTGACAAGCTTTGTAGAGGTCGCCAAGACCTTTAACAAGATTGTTGACGAGGAGAGAGAAGCTTGCAGGGGAATCTTTGATGCCGTTCTTGATGACACTAAGTTGTTGGGTACAGAAGACTGGAAGAAGCTGAGATATGCTTTGTTGACAGAGGGTCTCAAAGACATTCGAGACAAGCTTTACAGCACTCGTGGTGCTTTACAAATCCGATAAAGAGGACTTAGACAAGTTCGCTGAAGACATGGGAACTACTTGTACCGACCTTGTTGGTGTCTTTTGTCGCAGAGCAGTTTGTCGCGGCGATGAAGTCCCTATTTAGATTTAGAGGACGATGACGAATACTGAGCATTAGGTGGGCATCACCTTCGGGTGATGCCCATTCCAGAGTGTTTAGTCTGGTAACTCTCGTTGCTAGAAAGATTTTATGATTTTTCATAAAAAGTATTGACAAGAAAAAGTAAGGCGTTTATACTAATCTTGTAGTTAAGAGTTACACACACGAGAGTTGAGAGTGAAGGGAGAACATCATGAACATTCAGAACAGACTGGCAGACCTTGTTGACAGTGCACGCGCTTTTCAGTGTGACATTAAGTCGCTCGAGAATGAGAAGCTCATGGGTGTTGTGTCGGAAGACTACAAGCGTAGTCTGAAAGCACGCGCGTTGAAGAATCTGGTAGAGGTTAAGAAAGCTTACTATGAGCTTGTCGATGACGTTGAGGGTTTTAACTATGAACTTGATGGTGAAGACCTTTTTAACATCATAACAGCACTGACCACGGAGGTGAGATAATGAATACCATGTTCTACAAGGTAACTTGCAGAGACAAAGAGACTGGTGGTGTGTTTGACCAGTTCTTTAAGATAGACCCGCTTACGGGTTCTATCAATACAGAAGACTTGGTGATTCTTTCCAAGTCTCTTATGACCCACGAGGAATACTTGAATGACAAGTTGGACACCCTACTTTAACAGCTATGTTTCTTCAGTCAAGTATGGACACCCTGCGAGGATAAATTCTCGCCGGAATCTCAGCTTCAATGTCTATGAGTGCAGTATGGCGCTGAACGATGAGTACATTGAAGTGGTGAAGAAGCAGTTGAGAAGTGTGGTGAGAAGAATGCAGAGAAGCGGTTATGAAATCCCTGAGAAAAAGAGGTGATACTCAATATAATCATGAATAACTTTAGTGTTGACAATGCCTATCACCAGAGAAGTTTAGGTGATAGGTGTCAGTGAGTACTAAAGAGTGGTAAAGAGTGAAAGGAGAGAACACACATGAAACTGAAGGTAAAGAAGAATCTGAAATCCATGATTGAGAGAGAAGAGGGAGTGGTTGTAGTCCCTGCTGAGATTAAACCCTGCCGCGCGAAAGAAAGAGGGGAACAAGTTACCGCCAGATGGTTACACACCTATGTTCACACCGATTAGGTTTCTGGTGAGAGAGACGCGCTCCTCAAAAGACCCGACAAAGGTGATAAAGCAGTATTTAGAATTGTCGGTGAAGAGGTTCGATGATGACGAAGCACTTCCTTTTATCTGGATTCAGATGTATCAGGAGAGTGACTTCTACACGGGATATCTGAAAGGGAAGACAGTCTATCTCCCGCTTGAAATGTTCGGAGACCTGTTGGACAACCTCTATGCTCTTGATGAGGAATGCACGAAGAGAAAAAAATTTGAGAAGAAGTGGTAAACAGCCCCACAGAGGATAACACCTCTGCGGGGTCTTTTTGTGTGTCTAAAGAGGTGTTACAGAAGACGAGGAAACACTAAAAAGTGGGTCTAAGAAAAATTTAAGAAGTCGGATGAATATATTCGAGGATAAGGTGTATTTATGCAATACATAGGGTAGGTGCTATATACGCATCACACATAGGAGTGTGCCTAAACAGCAGGCTCACAACTTCCGCGAACTCGTAAATAGGACAGGTAACAGAGACCACCCTACAGAAGAGCGGGTGATAGGTGCTATACAGACGCGCTAGAGAGGTGAGAAGGAAGTGGGAAGTTGGTGATGAGTGTGTCGTGATTGTCTTTAGTGTCATACCACCCGCCTCAACGCTATACCTATAGACCCTGTGATAGCTATGACCTATCAGAACGCGTTTTAAGACACTTTAATGTCTTACCCTATAGAGAATAGCTTAAAGACCTTAGACACACCTTAAAAAGACCTTGTAGACGCTGAAAAACACTATATACACTCCCCGCGCCGTCACTGTCTCGAACGATTTAACACATTTCGCACAGAGTTGTGCCATGTGACACTAGTGTTTTAATGTGTTTAAGTGGTGAGATTAAAAAGAGTGTTTGATTGTGTTTCGCTGAAAAGAGACACCCCACCCTTTAAATGGTGTTAGTGTTGTGTGTGTGTGCACCAAGCACTTTATTTTAGGAGAAGTTTGTAGGGTAGTAGTATGATGTTTTGTAGGAGAAGTTTTATTGGTAGTTGCTTGATGTGTTTTAGGAGAGAAGTTTGTAGGGTATTGGTAGTTGCTTGATGTGTTTTAGGAGATAGTGCATAGGTTATTGGTGTTATTCCCAGAATAGCCCAGTATGGTTGAGTTGTATAACAGCCCCATTTATACATACCTCAAAAATCATGCGTGTTCACAGCCCCACAAGTGGTAGTTGGTTATTTATACACAATAATGGTATAAATACTCTAAAAAAATTGAAGTGAATGTCTGGTTGTGGTAGAAAGTGTTGGATTCTAAAAAACTGGTCAAAATTAAAACCTCAGGAAATGTGGTGATAAACACGCGCCGTTATAAGACTAACACCCTCAAACACTAAACAGGTGACAGAGCAAGACTAAAACAGACACAACAAACACCTAAACACCCGAAGTTATTTAGTGTTTAGTGGTGGTTGCTCTCCGAGCGCGAAGCGCGAAGGAGCAGAGCTCCCTGTGCGAAGCACGGGAGTGATGTGACAGTGTGAAACACTGTGATTGTTGTAATTTCAAGGGTTACATTCAGATATAGATTATACCGTAAGGTATAATCTATATCTTGTAATAAATATCTAAGATATTTAATATTATATTATTTATATATATATATATATTAGGTCTGTAATACTAAATCTGTAATTAGTTCTGTAAACGCGCGATAATCGCACGCGCGATATTATATAGCGACCACGTTTAGGTGTTTGGTGTGTCATTGAGTGTCCCGAGAGTGTGACTGAGTGTGGTGAAAAAGTTTTTGAAAAACATGTTTGACAAGTTTGGTGAGATGTGCTATCTTGAATGTGCTCCCGATGAGTTCGGTGAGCTCCGTCGTGTGCAGACGTTGCGGGTTACAATCTGCTAGGTTTCTTCCAAGCCTGCCTAGCGGATGGAAGTGGTCTCGACTAGGGACGAGATGCAGAGCAAGTTTTAGATTCTAGGATTTAGCTCCAAAGAGGAATCTCAGAGATTCGGGGTTCTTGTCTATGTCTTAGTGTCACAGGAATGTGGTTGTGATGCGATAGGCAAGAATTTCTCTGAGAAGCGTGTGCAAGTCACGCCCACTTCGCTAGGGGAAGGAGTTACCCTTGCGCCTTCTCTGAATTGTTCATGTGTGTTTGAACGTCCTATCGGGTGGTAGTATTGACTACCACCCACCTTTTGTTTTTTTAGGGGTAGACAAGGGTGATTTACAGTGATTTTACAAGATTGTTAAAGTGTGCTAGAGTGTGCTTGTAACTGATTGTGTAAACTGATTGACAGACTAAAAGACAGGGGTGTAAAGATGGTCAAGAATTTAATCATTGTGAGTTTAACAGCCGTGAGCTTGTTCCTTTTGTGGGACAATGATAGACTGCACAAGAAGGGTGAAGAGTTGTTAGACCTGTGCAATGAGTATTCAGGACTTGTTACTCAGGTGTCAGACACTTATTCAGGTGCTATTGACACATACAAAGAGACGGTAGAGGTTTATCAGAACAGAGACGCCTTTATGAAGCAGGAGCTTGAGAGCGTTACGGGACACATGAAAAGCCCGATTCAGTATTCCAGAGAGGACTTTGAGTTACTCTGCAAATGTGTTTTAGCAGAGGCAGGGGACTACAAAGGTCACGATGAGAGCCAGAGACTTGCCACATCGGTTATCTTAAACAGGGTTGCCAGTTCAAGATTTCCTAACAGCGTCCGAGAGGTGATTTATCAAGGTGGTAAAAATCACCCGCAATTTGTTGTTGCATATAACGGTATGTTAGACAATGCAGAGCTAGACGTTAAAAACGGTGATGAATGTGTACTCCGTTTTAATGAGCGGTTCTCAGTTACCTTCGATGTGTTATTTTTTTCCACAGTTCTTCTACTACAGGTGCTTGGGTAGATTCTCTGTACACCTACAAGACAGTTCAGGGAAACAGTGTTTGTGAGGGATTAAAAATATGGTCGAAGTACAGCTTGGTCTTTATAGACACTTCAAAGGTGGTTATTACTTTGCCAACAATTACTTGAAGGATGAGAGTAATGACGGCGAGGTTAAGATTCAGTATTTTGACGTAATGAATCCCAATTTAGGGTACTTTACCCGCTCCTTTAATGACTGGAACGCTGATATAAGTGACAGAGAGGACAATGTAACAGGTCAGACAAAACGCTTTGAGCGTGTTTCCAGTATTGATAACTGTTTAGGTGACTACTCTACAGAGAGACTTATTGAAGAGCTTAGAGGAAGGGGTGATAGTCCCTATCAGCTTTTCAGACATTGAGGGGTTGAAGTCTACAGGTTATAAGTACTGAGTATGTAGTGTGTGGGTGTGTCGTGTATGATGCCAGTGGTTTCTACACACTTGCGTCTTTTGATACCAGAGAGGAAGCAGAGAAGTATTGTGAAATCAATACTAAGTATGCTCTGAGAGCTAGGGTTTATAAGAGGGTCTTTATCGAAGACTGAGTTTAGTGGTCAGCACTTTTAGGGTGTTTGACCACTTTTACTTTTTACTGCTACACTGTGTTTGTCACTAGTTACTGTCATTTGATTGAGAATAGGAGGAAAAAGACAGTGCTTAAAGTCAAGGGTGTTGAAAAACATTGAGAACTCTGTTATAGCAGAAGAGACAGAGGACAGAAGAGAGCTTTTAGATATTGAGGGAAAGAGTATTGAACCCTGATTGAGAAAGTTGAGGACATTAAAGAGAACAGTTCAGATTACCTTGTTACTCGGGCAAACTCTGAGAATGTTCGCTTTTAATGAGAATGCAGGACTTACTATCATTCCTGATGGTGGTAGTGCTATGAGCTTTCAGCTTTCCAGATACGCTTTAGGTCAGTTGGGTTCCAAGATTGGTGTGCCGTCAAGATACTTTGGAGAAGTGTGTGAGCAGCGGTCGTATTGATTTAGCACAAGACAACGTGAACAGTTGGCTTTGAAGACTTTAACAGAGACCTGTTTGTTAGAGAATATCAGGAAGAGTTAGAGGTATTCTTTCCAGTAGGTATTCTGTGTGTGATGCACCTGATATTCTTAACACTGTTAGTGAGGTTGTTGATACCAGTCACTACAAGGTTAAGGGTTCATATCTCAATGAAGAGAGACTGCATCTTAGGTTAGCTGATACAGAGATGTTACCGATAGACGGTGAAGATTTATTCGCGGGAATTTTTATTGACAGCTCCGATGTTGGTAGAAGCATTCTTACTGTCAAGTTTGGTATCTACAAGCAAGTCTGCACGAACGGTCTTGTTGTTGCCAGAGCAGGTGGTGTTCTGTTTGAGCAGAAACACATTGGTATTGACCAGAAAGAGTTCCATGAAGGGTTGAGAGCTCTTTAGCTAACGTAGAGAGCTTGGTTGAGAACCTCACACAGTGGGTTAAGAGAGCTAAGACTTTAGGTGCCTGGGGAAACAGAAGAGATGTTAGAACCCGAGACCTCGTCTAAAGAGGAGATGGAATCTTCATAAATCACATTAGGAACCTTACCACACTTTCCAGAGAGAGTTCTGAGAGGGTTGTAGGTGATGTTAGAGAAATACGAAGACAATCGTTGGGGATTGATTAACAGCATTACTGAAGTTGCACAGGACTTTACACTTGAGAAGAGACTTGACCTTGAAAGGGTTGCGGGAGGTTTACTAGTCGCATGATGTGAGGTGTCCCTCAATAGTCCTGAACTGAGACGGGAGAAGATATGTGTATTGAAGAGCTTAGAGAAAGACTATTGAGGGATTTATCTCTGATTAACATGCCTGTGGACGAAGTAGACCTCTACTTTAGACCTTACAGCAAGACGTACTACGGGAGATACTTCCTGTGCGCGACTTTTAGAGATAGACCTAGGGTGTTTATATATCCGTATGCTAGTAAGTGCGGTGAGCTTATGAGCTATGACAAGGTGTTTAGTGTGTGTTCACGAAATGTGTCACCACATTCAGTATATGGATTCTTCTTTTGTGCGTAACAAGGGTGTGATGCACGACACTAATTTCTGGAAGTTATACAACCACTATATGTCACGCGCAGAGAAGTTCGGGTTGATAGAAAGTGAGGATGAGAATGTTTTACTGGCTCAGTAAGTTTTCAGTTGCTTAGAGATAGGCATTAAGATGTTTGTCAACGTTGTTTCCTTTTTAGCACTGTTCCGCTTTTTGGTGCTTCTTTTGTACTATGTAGCAGTTGACAGAGCGGGTAGTGCTTTTTGTGTGAGCTTGGCAATCTTTACTTGCTTACACATTTGTAAGACAGTTTGAGGTGAATAGATGAGTGATATTGGAAAACTTGTAGATATGCCTATTGAAGAGTTCAGAAGAGAGATTGTTGACCAGAAGGTAAACGTGGGAACAATCAATACACTGATTCTGAATTTAGAAGGTGCTTACCATCAACTCATTATAGCTAAAGACGGTTTGATAGCGTCTGATTCTAGGTGTACTGAAGCTAGTATCAATGCAGTAGAAGGTCTTTATGCTGAAATGACTAAGATTGAGTTAAAGGTAGTGTTCTTGAAAAAGTTGAGGAAAGACTACTTGAAAGCGGGAAATCAAGAAAATTGACAGTCCTAAGTAGTGTTGCTATACTTGCTTTGACACTTGAAAAAGTGAATTTCACAAACAGATTATAGGAGGTTTGAACAATGAACAACGCAGAGCTTATGAAGGGTTTGACATGACTATTGAGGGTCTCTATGATTAGAGAAGACTTCTTGAACAGAACAGTGTAGCAAGCACTGTTGCTGTGGGGAAGTCCGAGAAAGTTGAAGAACCTTTAGAGGTGGTAGATACCACTGAAGACCTTCGGGCTTCTTCAGCGCATGAAGTACAATGAGTTTAAGAAGTACGCCGCAAGTCTGGGTGTTAAGTGCACAGGTTCTCGGGATGAGATTCTTGAGAGAACTTGCTTTGAAGTCTGAAGAGCAGTCTGGTGAGAGTGTAGAGACTACAGAAGAGGTGGTTGAAAAGACGCCTGATAAAAAGTGATTCCGTTTCTAAGGTCAAGAGAAAGACTGCTGAAGAAGTGGAAGAGGATTCCAGAGATGAGTTTGACAAGCAGGCAGAGGAGATTGCTGAGACTACTGATGTAGGGTGATATTCTTGAAGCTTTTAGATGACGTAGGTATCAAGGCTACTAAGAAGAACTATCTGAGCAAGCTTGCTGAAGCTCTGAGAAAGGGTCTCATTGAAGCGGATGATTCTGATGAAGAGGATTCCGAAGATGAGGTTGAAGAGACCGAAGAAGAGCTTCCTTTGAGAATGAGACCTCTGAGGAAGAGGAAGATGATTCCGATGACGAAGAGATTGATGAGGATTCCTACTTCCCGCAGTATGACCCTGAAGGATTCAATGACCCTGATGGTTCTTACATGACTGATGAGAGAGCAGAGAAGATTCATGAAACCGTTGGTAGTATCATTTCCAACTATGAGGATGAATCTTTAACGAGCGACGAGGTTGAGAAGTATATTGAGGAACATGCTACTCAGGAAGAGATTGACCTTCTCGGAGAAGACTACACAGAAGAGGATGCTCTCAAGCTTTACATTGAGCTTGTGAAGAGAACCATTGATAACGATGGTGAAGAGCATGATACTCATGACCCCTACGAGATTGGTGAAGACAACTTCTGCTGCGGTCACAAGCTGAAGTATATGAAGAAGACTGGTAACTACTACTGTGAACTCTGTGGTGAGGAGTATGAAGCAGAGTAATGTAGACCACATAGATTGGGGAGGGGTCTCAAGACTCTTCCCCCCTTTTTTACACAGAAGGGGAAATAGAATGATTTTATGTGTAGATAGCACAGTGCTGAAGGAAAGTCCCGACATTCAGAAAGATATAGGTCTTGGTAATATACTAGACAATCACACAAAGTACTTTAACACTATTTCGGATGCTTACAGAGAGCATTTCACACCCTTAGACTTTAGTGTTAGTATTAGGTCTTTGTACACTAACCTTGTTCTTGAGAGAGAGCAGTTAGGTGAAGACGGCAGAGAGTTAAAGCTGTATTACAGAAACATAACCAACGCGCCAGAAGTGATTCACAGGGGAGTAGACTTAATTATGTACATGACAAGTCTCGGTGTGTTGACTGATGTTATGTATAGTGCCAACCTTGAAAGAATTATGGATAGACATTCTATCTTTCAGTGTATGGGTCTTTACAACCCCTGTATTACTTTAGTGAATCCCGCCATATATTCCCACGTTATCCTTACAGATGAAGGTGCTGAAGAGCTGAAGAGCTGTTTAAGAGAGGGTAGACAGTTTGTGCCTATAAGAGAGATGCAGACTGAGGGAAACGCTATTCCCTTTGTTAGACACTTTGAAGATTGTGGAGAGAAGAGATGAATGACCAGTTTAGAGTAGAGGACATAACCTTTAAGGGAGCGCGGAGACAGAGTGAGATTTTGAAAGAGATGGGTGAAAACACCCTAAAGAGACAGCAGTCTCGGGTGTCCCTGTCTCTATGACACCAGAACAGGTGAAGCAGTTTTTATCTCCCTGCGCTGAAGAGACCGACAATATGCGGGAGAGAGCTTTTATATCATTTAACCGTAAAATGGATAGATGATATGCTCTTCTACAAGAAGAGAGTTACAGAGTACGAACTTAGGGAAGAGAAGATTGCCGAGACAAAGGACACGTCAACGAGGTAGACTGAGGGTTGCATTTTGCAACCCTTTATTTTGCTATACTTGTAGCAGTTCAAACGCGAAAGAGAGGTACATGAATGTTTAACTTGAAAGACTTTAGAAGACAGGATGCAGAGACTTTTGTTTCAGGTGATACTGTGATTAAAGAAGAGTTTAATTCTGAAGAGTGGGATTGTCCCGAAGCTTTATAAAATGGCGGGAATTGTGGGGTATGAGCCTATGCTTGCAAAAAGAGCTTGAGGGAGAAGAAGTTCAAGATGAGAAGCTAAATGATACAGGCTATCTACTTGAAGAGAAGTTTGATGGAACTAGAGCTCTGGTCTACTTTCTTTCACAGACCGACTTTAACACAAAAAGAGGACATTGATTCTGCTGAGTGTTTAGTAGAAGAGTTAGCAGAAAAACAGGGTTCTATGTTGAGAACACAGATAGTCTTCCACAGATTAGGGAGTTAAGCATTCCAGAGCTTGCAGGAACCATTTTAGATGGTGAGATGCTAGTTGACGGGAAAGAGTTTAAGGACGTTTCTAGCATCATGAACTGTACTTGGGATAAAGCTATTGATAGACAGATTGAGAATGGGTTTATCTCATTTCACGCCTTTGACATTCTTTTTCTATAAAGGTATTGACCTTAGAAAGATGCCACTACACAGAAGAAAGGTGTATTTAGAAGATGTGGTGAACAGTGTAGCAAGTGATTATATTAAGCTTGTTACTAGCAATGACTGTGGTAAGAAGATTCCCTGTAGTCTCTATGAAGAGACACATGGAACTCTTCAGAGCGTCTACAATGCCCTTAGAGAGCAGGGAAAGCTTGAAGCCTATCCTTTATTCAGTAGAGAGTTTGGAGATAGCTTAAAAAGAGCGTATAGAGCTTAGAGAGTTGTCGCCTAGAGCTTTTTATGAGTATATTGTAGCTTCAGGTGGTGAGGGACTTGTGTTGAAACCCAAAAGCGGGAAGTATAGACACGCAAGAGGTTGGGAATATTCTAAGATTAAAAAGTTCTTGACTAGGGAGCTAATTGTTTTAGGGTTCAGTGAACCCACTAGAGAATATACCGGTAAAGACATTAGAAAGTGGGCTTACTGGGTAGATAAAAACAACAAGCGTGTTATTGGGAACTTCTATGGTGATTCTAACTACACCCCTGTGACTAAGTTCTACTACTTTAACCTCGTAGGTAATCTTTTACTCGGTGTGCTGATTTCTAAAAATGAATACGAGAATCTTGCAAAAAACAAGCGTGGAGAGGTGTTCGTTCCTTCAGATTTCAACCTTGATATTAGATTGGATGAAGACTACTACATTATGACTGTGTGTGAGTGTTCTGGGTATGATGATGAGACTAGGGAGTTCTTTACAAAGAAGAAAGACAGTCTTGTGGGTACTGTAGTAGAGGTTAAAGCAAACGAGATATTCAAAGATTCGGGGAGATTGAGACACCCTAGATACATGAGACAGAGGTTTGATAAAGAAGCAGAGAGATGTACTTGGACTGAACATATAGGAGCAAAGAAGTGATATGATAACCTGTCCTTATTACCCAATCCCCACCCAATTAGTACCCAATTAGTAGTAGGAGGTGTTCATGTTAAAAGGGTTTTTTACTAAAAGAGCTATTGAGAGTGTAATGACTGGTTTCAAACCCACAGAAGTGAATGTGAAGAATAAGCACTACAGACTTGGTAAACAAGATTTACAATTTCTGTGAAGTGTATTCTGGTAGAGTTATGTACCCGTATCAAGGCTCAGTTCTCAAGCGCATTATTCGTTCAGTGTTAGAAAAATGACGGCGCAGAGATTACAGCTCTATTTAGCAGACAGTCTGGAAAGACTGAGACTGTAGCTATTACTGTTGGTGGTCTTATGATTATCCTTCCACAGCTTGCTAACATGCCTATGTTCTTGGATGATTCAAGATTGAGAATGTTCAAAGAAGGTTTTTGGGTAGGAATCTTTGCTCCTAGCTACAGACAGGCACAGACCACCCTATAACAGAATGCGCGGAAGAATGATGTGTAAGGAAGCTGAAGCAGTATTGACAGACCCCGACTTTAGGCTTGAATTTACCACTTCCAATGGTCAGACTGTTATGTTGTCTCAATGGTTCTTTTTGTACCGCATTCTCCGCAAGTGATGGTAGTAACATTGAGGGTGAATCTTTCATGTTCATTATCTGTGAGGAGTGTCAAGATATATCGAACTTTAAGATACGAAAAATCTATTCACCCTATGGGTGCAGCTTACAACGCTCACAATTTGTAAGATTGGAACAGCTACCACCTATCGAGGTGATTTCTATGAATCCATACAGCGCAACAAGAAAGACTATGAAGATGGTAGATTAGCAATTAGAAATCACTTTGAGTATAACTACAAGGTTGTTAAGAAGTACAACCAGAAGTACGCAAGATATGTGGAGAGAGAGAAGAAAAGTCTTGGAGAGAGTTCAGATGAGTTTCAGATGAGCTACAACCCTAAAGTGGATTATCTCAAGAGGTATGTTCGTTGATATTCGTGAGCTTGAGAAGACCTGCGGCGACGAGTATTTAGACAGAGTGATAGCAGACCATCAGGCAACCCATGTTATAGGTATAGACATAGGTGGCGGTAGTAGTCGTGGAAAGAGTGATGCTGATAGTACAGTATGTACTGTGGTAGAAGTAGACTGGAACAATCCTGTACTAATGGAGACCAGAGTAGACGAAGAGACGGGAGAAGATATTACCTACCTTGCTTATAACACCTACATAAAAGACTGGCTAGAAATAAGTCCAGAGGTAGCTGAAAACTACGAAGAGCAGTATAGTATGGTTATGGACTATGTTCAGAACTTCAAAATTGCTAGAATGGTGATAGATGCTACCAGAGAAGCAAGTCTCGGTCAGAGAATACAAGCCAATGTTAGGTTTGATGTGGTGTTGTTTACCTTTAGCAGTAAGAGTAAGTCGGAAATCTATAAACACCTGAACACTGAGATAAAGACAGGTAGAGCTAGATTCCCAATGGGTAAGGACACTGTAGTGACCAGAGAGTATAGGAAGTTTTCACAGCAACTTTCAGACCTTGAAAAAGGTTACAGTGGTAGTTATCTTGTAGTGTCACATCCTGCTGAAAGAGGAGCACATGACGATTATCCAGACAGTTGGGCATTAGCAGTGTGGGGAGCTAAAGACGCAGGGTATGTTGACCGCACAGAGACACAAGATAGAAGTAAGGTGTTGAGCGTCCATCAAGAACAATCTACCTTTAGGGAAGAAACAAGATGACAGGAAGACGGAGGTAAGTATGATAGAGAATTTTAAGAGAAGATTTTCTGATGGTGTTGAAGACACACTAAACATTGGAGCATTGATTAGCGCGGGAAATCTTACTAATGATGAATCACACAGGTTGTCTGTGATTAGAGAAGCATGGAACTTCTATGAGGGTTATCACTGGGAGGGGATTGATAATTTAGATTCCCCACAGGTCACTTTTAATTACTGCCGTGCCTTTGTGAACAAGTTTGTGTCCTTTGAGTTAGGTAAAGGGTTTACTATCAATACACCTGATGATGTGAACAGTTTTGGTGTTACAATCAATGATGACAAGGTGATTGTCAATGCTGACATTGATGGTAATGGTGTTATTGTTCCAGAAGAGGGAATGTCGGGAGAGACTAAAGTTAGAGTTATGCGGAAGAACACAAATGACTTCCTAAATGATGTGTGGAACGATAACAAGAAAGATGCTCTGTTGACAGAACTTGGTCAGTCAAAGAGTGTGTCGGGAGATGCATGGATAAAAGTCCAGTATGAGAAGCCCGAAGATTTAGAAGACCCCTTTGGTGAGTACCCGAACGGTAGAGTAAGAATCAGTGTTGTTCCCACACAGTATGTATTTCCGCGCTTTGATAACCACGATAAAGACCGCTTAGAGAGCTTGTTAATCATGTACCCTATTAGAGCTAAGAAAGAATCTGGGGGCAGTGTTTAAGAGAGCTATAGAAGCTACTGTGATATATAAAGAAGTGTGGACTCAAAAGATTCTATTGAAGTCTATGAAGATGGCGAACTTACAGATTCGATGGAGAACCCTTATGGGTTGATTCCTTTGTCCAGATTAAGAACTTTCCTGTTGCGGGAAGAACTCACGGGGTAAGTGATTTAGAGGATATTATTCCGCTTAATGTGGAGATAAACACTAAGAAGAGTGATGTTTCAGAGGTCATTGATTACCACTCCGCGCCGATTACTTTAGTGTATGGTGCCAGAATTGGAAACCTTGAGAAAGGTGCTAACAAAGTCTGGGGTGGTCTTCCTAAAGATTCCAGAGTTGAGAACCTTGCATTACAGGGAGACCCTGTCTGCCAGTGTTGGTTACATTTCCAGTGTTAAAACAGCAATGTGTGAAATCGCGGGAATACCTGAGACTGTTTTTAGGTGGTGCTACTGCTATCAGTAACACTAGTGGTGTTGCTCTTCAGTATATGAATCTTCCCTTGATTGAGAGAACGCGGATTAAGAAGAATAACACGAAAGAAGGTCTTGAAAAAGGTTAATAAGCTTATTCTGTTTATTGCGCTTAGTGAGGGGCTGATTGAAAAGCCAGATGAGTTACCTATGGGTGTGTTTGTTAGAAACGAGGTAGAGATACCTGAAACACTCCCGAAGGATGAACTCATTGAGCTTCAGAAGATTCAGCAGGAAATGTCTTTAGGTCTTGAGAGTAGAAGAGGTGCTCTTGAGAGAATGGGGACTACTGATAATGTTCAGGAGAAGCTTGATGAGATTGACGCGGAGAGAAGTTCCCACCCCGAGCTTTTTATAACCCGTCTCTTCAGGAAGAGTGGTATCAGAGTAACTTCATGTCTCCCACAAATGCGGGTGGAATGTTAAATGGACAAACACCTACTGAGCAAATGAACATTGCAAAAAACGGCGAGAATAAAGCTGAAGAATAATTTAGTATACCTATCAGTATACATTAAGTGGGTAGACTTTTGAATTTTCGGTATGTTAATATGACACTAATTCAATAGGAGGTAACTATTATGATTAAGAATCGCGGTTTTATTGTAGAACAGGGTGTTGCACTGACTAAGACTGTTATTGAAATGCTTTCCATCAAGGCATTTGCAGAAGGGGGCGAGCCTGAAGAGGATGAGCCCGCAAACACTCCGAATGTTACGATTAACTATGAGGATTTGATTGCAAAAGGCAAGACGGGAAGAGAAGGAGAAGAGTACAAGACCATTGATAAGCTGAAGGTACAGATTGATACTCTGACCACACAGCATAACAATGACCTGTTGGTTATTGCAGACCTTCAGAAGAAGTTAGACGAGGCTGTATCTAAGCTTTCTACTGCGGGAAAGAATGACACTGAAGAAGTTAAGACCCTTAAAGCGGAGATTGAATCCCTTTACTAAGTTGAAGGGTGAGCTTGAGAATAAGGTGAAAGACTTTGAGAAGATTCCTGTGGTAGATAGAGACGAGGTAGAAGCCGAAGTCAGAGCATCCCTTGAGGAAGAGTACAAGGTAAAGACCTATAAGGCAGAAAAGCTCGCCGAGTTGAAGGACGAGATTTTAGTCCCTGAGCTTGTGTGTGGAAACACGGTTGAAGAGATTGATGCCTCGATTCAAAGTGCTTTGGACAGAAGTAATGAGATTAGGAAGTCTCTTGGTGGTTCTTCCAGTAATAAGAGAACACCCTAAGAGAGCATCCAATCCTGATGTTTCTGGTATTCAGAACACTGCGGTCAATCTTGATAAGCTTGCCTCGATGGATGTTAGAAGCCCTGAGTACGCAGAGTTGCGGCACAGTTAGGTCTTAGATAAAGACCTACTAAAGAGGAGGATATAATATGAAGATTGCTAAGAAGAATTTTTGGTATGTTTGCAGTTAAGGCGTATGCTGATACTACAGTAGCAACCACTGTTGGTCAGACTAATGGTGGTACGCTGTTTAGTAACGGTGTGCGAACCGTCTCACTCTAAAGAGATTGAGTTTAAGGCTATCCCGCTTATGCGGTTTAGTCAGTTCGCTACGCAGAAGACTGAGCTTGGTGTAGAACCGGGTCTTACTATTTCCATGCTTACCTATGATAACTTGAAGCTCGGCGGTGCTCTTCAGGAGATGAAGAACATGACCACGCAGGCTTTGAGTGGTTCTATGAAGCAGATTACCGTTCAGGAGCATGGTAATGCAGTGACGAACTCTGAGCTTCTTGTTCACAGTTCTTTTGATGACATTATGGCTACCACTACCACGCTTCTCGGTAGAGACTATGCTATGGTTATGGACTGTGAGCTTAGAGATGTAGCACTTTCTGGAACTAACCGTGTCTATGCACATGGTCGTGCATCCAGAGACCAGATTACGGCGACTGATAAGATGAACGTCGCTACCATTAAGGATGCGATTGAGGTTCTTGCAACTAACAACGCTCCGAAGTATGGTAACGCAAGTTGGGTATGCTTCGTACACCCGCATCAGTCCAGAGACCTTCGGGATGATTCCGCGTGGATTAACGCTTCTAACTATGGAGCACCTGAGCTTCTCTTTAATGGTGAGATTGGTCGTATTGATGATACCCGTTTCATTGAGACCACACTTATGTGTAATGGTAAGGCAGCTGCGACGGACCCTGCACATAAGGCATATCTCAAGAAGGGCTTTGGTGGTGATGGTAGCAATCCCGCACTGACTAACTGTGATGTATTTCAGGCAGTTATTTTCGGTGATGCTTACTACGGTATTGCATGGTCTCTTCCGATTGAGCTTAGAGACAACGGTGTTGAAGACTTCGGCAGAAAGAGAAGCCTTGCATGGTATGCTATCTGGGGAACGGGACTTCTTCACAACGAGTACGGTGTTGTGATTGAGACCGCCTAAGTTTAGGTAACTCACATGTGTTGTGGGGAGGGAGATTACCTTCACTCCCCCGTTTTTATAGAAAGAATTGGAGGAATTTAAGATGGCAGTTAAGAAGAATGCAGATAAGACTGAGCCGAAGGTTGTAGTTGAACTTGCGGAGGAGAGTGTTTCTACTGAAGCAGTAAACACCAATGACAGTGAGGTACAGGTTGACACTGAGACCATTAAGGTGAAGAGTGCGCCGAGCGGTGATGTTAAAATCAGAATGCGGAGCAATCATACCTGTACTATTGCAATGATTAGATACGACCTTGAAGCGGGAAAGACCTATGTAGTTCCTGAAAACGTGAAGAAGATTTTTAGACGGAGCAGGTCTTTTAGCACCTTTGAGTTAAGTAAGGAGATGGGACTATGTTATTAGATGTTAAAGAGATGATTTCACTGTTGAGAAACAGTGTGAACATACAGCAAAAAAATGACGGTGTAGAAGACCCCGCTTATTCAGCTATGACAGACGATGACATTGGTCTCTATTTGAAGCTCGGTGCATCCAGAGCTACAGATATTGGAGAACTATCTTTGCTAGACCAGAGCGAGGTATATCCTGTTTTACTTCTAGCAAAGATGGAACTCTATACACGACTTGCCACGTTACAGGCAGACAAAGTAGATTTAGGTGCTGACAACAACAACTATATCAAACAGTCTCAGCGGTTTGACCACTACATAAAGCTTAGAGATTCAGCTAAAGCGGAGTATGAGTTGTGGTTAGAAAATGAGGGCAAGAGTAAAGTTGAAAGCTATGATGTACTGTTAAGCAATAGACACTACACTAGCAGGAACTATGAGAAGCAAGTGACACCTAGAGTTTCTATAATCATGGATTCCTTGACTAATGACAGTGTGAAGTTTCATTGGAACATGAAGAACACAAGTCACTTTGGTCGTTACAAAGTGTATTTAGGGGCTTCACCTGTAGTTGACCTGAATAGAGATGGTGCTCTCTACAGTGACAAACTTTTAGGAGAACCAGTTCTCCTGAAGAGTACAGGTAACATTAGAGACAACTTTCACGAGATTGAAGGTCTAAATCCAGACACACTATATTATCTTGCGGTGTTTTCTATTGAGAGAAACCAAGTCTTTGGTGTGTCACAGATTTCATTTACCACGTTGAAAGCTCTTGCGGATGAAGAAGACATTTCCACAAGAAACTTAGGAGGTGTTTTAGGTGGCTGATAAAAACATACGAAAAGAGTTCGTCGAGGGTGTACAGGAAATCTTTACTACACTGTTTAATCAGAGTAATGCTGAAGAAGGTGATGGTGTTTTCTTCTACCCTAAGAGCGATAACACTACACTGAACATTTATGGCGAAAGCAAAGACAGAGTGTGTAAAGAGCCAAAGCTTTTAGTCTGTAAGGCTGTAATCTCTCCAAGTATCAGTGAGCAAGATGTGCGTGGGGTGAATCTTCAGGGAACATTTACAGTCACATTAAAGTCTCTTCAGAATAACGGAATTGATGTAAGTGACCTAGATAGTTTGTGTAGGGGTGTTATGAAGTTTCATAACACCTTTTATTTAATAGACAGCGTGACCCCGCGTGCATATGTTGAGGACGTGTTCTTGCTGTATGACTTTAGCTGTACTGAGGCTAAGAACTTCTCTGTTAGACTAGAAAGGGGTGTGAGTATGGGTCTAAAGCTTGAATTAACAGGTGACTGGGGTAGAGCACTGAACCACCTTAGAAATCTGTCTGTTAGGTTAAAGCCTACTTTTACAGCACAATTTGATAAAGACGGAAAGTTTGTTCTTGAAAAGATGCGGGGACATATAGACAGTCAAGACCTGTCTTGGACACCTTTTAGCTGAGAGAACGATTGAGCTTTAAAGGTGGTGACACTACTATCATGGTAGAGACAGGTCAGCTAAAGAGCGGGTTAGAAGTAAAGAGAGTTAAGTCTACAGCTAATGGTGTCACCTTCTTTGTTGGTGCTTCTGAAGGTAAGAGCCATGAAGGTGGAATGTCAATGAAAGACCTGTTAGTGTGGCTTGAGTATGGAACTGATAAACTTCCCCCGAGACCTTTGGTTCGACCTACGGCGCAAGAAGTAGAGAAGATTTTGAAAGATAACTGGAAAGACTTGTTCAGTGATTTAGTGAAAGGAGGTTAAAGATGCCCGCAAATGTTTGGTTTGAGCAAGTAGATACAGCCTTACTAGAAGAGGTAAAAAATACTGTTAAAGTAGAATCTTCTGGAACTCTGATTCCTGTTCCTAGTGTCATTATTAGAAAGCCTGAAGAAGATTTTAAGATAGAGATATTCCCCTGTATAAGCCTCTACAACAAAGGGTACACGCATGACTTGAAGAGATATGACCCCGCACCTGTGGTCATGTCTAAAAACGATTCTGAGAGCCGTGCAGAGATGGAAAACTCTGCTGTGTCCTTTAACTTGAATTACCAGATTGATTTCTGGGCTAAGTATCAAACAGATATGAACACTATGACTATGAGTTGGCTAAACAGCCACTTCAGGTCGTTTAACCTACAAGTTAGAGATGACGGGGGAAATGAGAGAAGTTGTAATGTTATGGTAGAACCTAACATTATTAAGTCTGATTTGGTGTTGGGGAAAGAGAGATTGTTTCACCCATTGTTAATTGTACTATCTGGGTAGAATTAGACGATGAGAATAGGTATACTACACCTATAGTGACTTACAGGGGCATTGAGACCCACCCAAGCACTGAAAGGGAAGGAGGTTAAGATTATGTTCTATACAGTTACAAACCTTGTTAATGGTCAGCTAGTTTGTGATTTAGCTACAGAGGGTAAAACTCTTAGATTAAATTCGCGCGAAACTATTACCATTAGTGAGGATGACTTTACAGCCCATATTAAGAATTTATCTGAAAAGGGCATTGTTAAAGTAACAGAGTTGGTTGAGGAGACTTCTGATAGTAAGAAGACCTACAACAAAAAGACTAAGGAAAAGGAGGACTAAGATATGCCTAGTTATACAGCTCCGGGTGTATATGTTCACGATGTTGTCAGTGGTAGTCAGACCATTGAACTTTTTAAGCGTCTGTTGGAGCAATGATTGGTGTTACCAGAAGTGGTAAGATTAACGTTGCTCAGAAGATTGGTTCTTGGACCGAGTTTATTCAGTATTATGCCAATGGTCTTGAGACGCCCTTTATGACGAATAGTTATCTTCCCTACCCGTGTATGGTTTCTTTTGCTAATGGTGGTAAAGAGTTGTATGTGGTTAGTGTGAAGAAGAATGCAGTAAAAGCAACCAAGACCTCTACAGGTGGTATTAAGATTACCGCAAAGTATGAGGGTGTTTGGGGTAATGACCTCAAGCTTTGTTGTTAAAAAAAGAATGCGGGGTTTGTAGATACTACAAATGAATCTTATGACCTTACATTCTCTGTGGGAACTTCTGATAGTGTTACTGTGTCTGATGTTCTGGGTGTCTCAATGCCGTTAGTAAGGTTATGGCAAACACTACAGTGACAAACTGGATTGAAGAGTTTACTGTTGGAACTTCTTTCATTGAAGAGACCGTTGTTTTAGCAGGTGGAACTGATGGTGATTCTTTAGTTGATTCTGACTATGTGATTCTCTTTCCGCACTTGATGTTGTGGATGACATGACTATGGTTGCAATTCCCGGTCAGACTTCTAAGGTGGTAAACGATGCAGTCATTAGCTATTGTAGTAATAACGGGTTGTTCCCTGATTATTGATGTGGCTATGGGTTCTACTGTTGATGCTGTTAAAGCTACCGTAAAGGTACTACAGCATTTACGGGTGCTCTTGCTTATCCGTGGGGAAGAATGAATGACCCGTTGACTAACACGCTGAAGACAGTTCCCACTGCGGGACACTTAATGGGTGTCTATGCTAGAACCATTGAGGGTCGTGGTGTTCATAAAGCTCCCGCAGGAATTGATGCTGTAGTTCGTGGGTTTGTAGAGATGGAAGTAGCTTTAACTCCTTCTCAGGTGAGCACGCTCAATCCTGTTGGTGTCATTTGCATTACAGCAAGACCCAATGCAGGAATTGTAGTGTGGGGAGCACGTTCTCTTTAACTCTGCGGATTCCACTATGAAGTATGTTTCGACGGTCTTCTTAACCTGAACATTAAGCGTTCTCTTTACAATGGAAACACAGTTTGCAGTGTTTGAGCCGAACGATGAACTCTCTGGTCTAAGGTGAAGACCTCTTGTAAAGCATTCCTTGAGACCTTGCGTTCTCAGGGCGCGCTGAAGGGAAGTGCAGATGAGGCATACTATGTGACTGTGGATAGCAGTAACAATACGAGTGCCACTATCAATGCAGGACAGCTTAACATTGAGGTTGGTTATGCACCTGTTAAGCCTGCTGAATTTGTCATTATCAAGTTGGCTCATTCTATTGACAGTGAGAGTAAGTAAGGAGGTGAGAGTATGAAGTTTAGTGAGATGATTAAAGAGGTAGTCGCTACCAAGACCTATGCGGCTAGAACCTTTGTCAGTGACCCGCTTCAGGCATTTAGATTCAGAGTGTCTATCAGTGGTATTCCTTCTACTGTTGGTTTCAGAAAGTAGGTGGACTTAGCCGTGAGGTTGAAGTCTCCACCTATTTGAGAACATGTACGACCACGAGCACAAGTTGCCCGGTCGTGAGACCTTTGGAGAAATTACTTTGAGAGAGGTATGTATCAGGACGCTTCTCTTGAAGATGCCTTTAAGAGCTTGTTTACCAATCAGGCTGTGAGAAGAGATGACGCTGAATGTTCTTGATAGATTCGGTAACATTCGTAGAACCTTCTCTTTGCAGAGTGTTGGTTTAGCAAGTATGAGGTTGGTGACTTTGATGCTATTTCTAGTGATGTTCTCATTGAGACCTTGACTATGGTCTTTGAGAACATGATTTAACCGAACATACACTAATCGATAAAAAGACCCACACTTGAAAAAGGTGTGGGTCTTAGTGTAATATTTAGTTAAAAGTTTTAGTAAAGTATGGAGGTACTATAACATGGCGGGACTGAAAAAGCACAGACTAATGACTTAGATAAAGTGGTAAACCAGTTAGAGAATGAAGAGGTAAGACACCTTGACCTGAACACACCTGTTACGGATGAAGACGGGGTAGTGAGAGACATTCCTCTTTTAGCAGGGTATGTAGACAGAGATGGCGTTTTACATGACACCTTTTCCTACCGAGAGATGAACGGACGAGATGAAGAGGCAATCAGTAAAGCAGATATAAGAGCAAATGGTGCTAAACTGATTAACACCTTATGTGAACGTTGTGTTGTGTCCATCGGAACACTTGATAAGAAGTCTCAGGGACTAAACTGGGGAAACATTATCCGCAGTATGTTAGGTGGAGACCTTGCATATATGGCGTTTAAGATTAGAGAGCTGTCTAAGGGAACTGAGGTAGAGTTTAAGCACATTTGTCCTTCTTGTGGTCAGGAGCTTACAACTATTGTTGACACCTCGGAATTTAGAATCACACCTTTTCATGGTCAGAGAGAGATTCCCTTTGAGTTAATTCGTGGGTACAGAGACCCGTTTGGTCATAAGCACATGACAGGGACTATTTCTATTCCCACAGGTTTTGACCAAGAGGTAGTTGTTCCCGCAATTAAAAAGAATCCCGCCTCTGCTACTACGGTACTTCTCAGTAGACTTATGAAGTTTGATGATAGGGCTACTGTTAGTATCAATCAGGTAGCAGATATGACAGTGAGAGACAGGGAATTACTTGAAAAAGATTCTTAGAGAGAACACCTTTGGTGTTGACACTTCACTTGAAGACCTTACCTGTGAAAAACTGTGGAGCACCCATTAGGGGGAAGTTGCGCAAGCAAATTTTCTTTAATGGGGGCATTGTCCTTGTGAGTGAGGACATAACAGCAAATACGAACATAAATCAGACCTTGATTGAGGTTCATAACCCTATCCTACTTTTTATCATTGGGGCAGAGAAGAGTGTTGGAATACTCCATGTAGAGAACGCGGGGTATTTAATGACCAGATACGGATGCAATTAAAAGCAGAGAACGGAGACAATACTGGTAGCTCTTCAAATACACCCTAAATACAAAGAAAGTTATTGATGAAAGGAGGTAGTTTTATGGATTTCGGTTTAGGTCTTATTCTTTCTTTAACCGACAATGCTTCTTTTGGTATTCAGCAGGCAGTAAACAACCTAACCCAACTTACTTCTACAGCACAGGATGTTTCAGTAGTTTTAATACCCTTGCGGTGTCACAGCTTGCACTACAGATGGGTGATGGAATGGCTAACTCTGGTGCCAGAGTTCTGTCTACCTATGGTCAGATTATCGGCAAAGTTAATCAAGTCGGTCAGACCATTGGGTATGCCACCCATGCCTTTAACACCTTGTACCAAGATTCTGATAAGACGGGAAAACAAGTTGTTGCTGATATTCAAGATTATGCGGCTAAAAAAGTGTGTTTGCATTCGAGGACTTATTACCTGTGGTGCAAATGCTAAAAGCTAATGGTATTGAAGCATTTGATTCTATAACTACCTCTAGCGGTAAGACTACTCAGACCCTTATGGACTATGCCTCCGACTTGGCTGCATTTAACCCCCAAATGCACAACGCCTATGGTACTGGTGTGCAAGCAGCTATGGGTTCTATCAATGAGTATATTGCCGAGGGAAATAAAGTATCACTTAAAAGAAACGCTTCTTTGGATATTAACCAGATTCTTGGAGAAGCTACTGGAAAGACTATTGAGGAGAGAAGCCGTCAAGTTGCAGACCTAATGGAAAAGCTGAAGATGGTTGGAATGACTGCTAGTATGGCGGGTTCTCCTATGCAGTTGCTTTCCAATATGAGTGATAGGCTTTTCATTCTTTTAGGAAAGATTTCCGATAGTGGTGTATATGATATGTTTGCAAGTATGCTTACAGACCTTGCGCTTACTTTGGAAAGTCTTCCCTAGATAAGATTGCCGATACTATTGGAGGTGCGCTTACAGACCTTCTACAGCCTGTTAGAGCCATTGAAAAAGCACTATTACCTTTTATTAAAGACCTTTGCTAACTTTGTGGCTGAACACCCCAAGATTGCCAAGTTTGCCCTTTTAGCCATTGCACTTTCTGGTGCTCTTCTTGTGTTAGGTGGTACAGCCTTAAAGCTGATGGGTTCTCTGGGCTATTTGTCCTTTATGCTCTCCCACTTTTCTGGGTCGTTTGGTGTTATCTCTAGCACACTTACTGGTGGTATTGCTAAGATTGTAGGAGCACTGATTCCTTTAGCTTTAGCTGTGGGTCTTGTAGCTATTGCGTGAAGAATGACCTATTCAGAATTAGAACCAATGTCACAGGGTTTGTTCAGAATGTTTCCAATTCCTTTGGGACAGCTAAAAGCGCAGTGAATGGAAGCCTTGAAGATATGAAGACCGTTTTAGCAGGGTTTGATACTAAGAACAACTTCTTTTGATGGTCTTACTCTTGCAATGATGCGTGTTATGGTTGTAGCTCGTGCATTGTCTGAGGGATGGAACAGCTTTTGAGCTTTCAGAAGATACTTTTGATAAAGCGAATGAGTTAGGTGTTCTTCCTCTCATTGAATCCTTTGTTCGACCTGAAGTATAAGTTTGATAACTTTGTTGAGGGGTTTTGCAGAGGGGTGGAGTAAAGCAACTAGTGACTTAAACGATTTCGTTGATAACCCTAAAAAGTAAAGCTAGATGGAACAGTCTTTGAGGACATTATAAATAGTGTTACAGACTTCTTTTTCTATTTAGTGGTAGTGGTGCAGAAGACTGGAAGAACTTTGGTAGCAGTGTAGGTGAAGTCTCTTTAAGACTGTTAGCTCTTGTTGTTGCAGTTAATGGCGCACATGCAGTGTTTGGACTGTTGGCTAAAGTCGTTAGTGTCATTGTCATACCCTTTAAGGTCTTATCCAGTGTTGCCACCTTCTTAGGTAAAGCCTTTGGTTTTCTTACCAGAGTGTTTTCTACTGTTGGAAGAGTGCTTGGTTTTGTTGGTGCGAAGTTGTTAGCTTTTGCACAGCTAGTGAAGAGTGTTGGAATCACTCAAGCCTTACAGAGCACTATTGGTGTTGTTCAGACAGTGTTTGCAGGAATTGCCGCTGTAATAGGTGGTGTTGTCCTAGCAGTAGTAAATTTTGTAAGTCAGTGGAAGAGCGGGTTTGATGTAGTTAAAGCAATACTGATGACTGTTGGTGTTGCTATTGCTGCTGTTGGTGCAATCATTTTAGGTGCTCCTGCTTTAATCGCAGGAGTAATCGCGGGAATAATTGCTGTAGTAGCTAACCTTGCAATAGTGATTCATGACCACTGGAATGAGATTGTAGCTTTCATTGTTGGTGTAGCTACCAATATCTGGCAGACCATTGTCACTGCATTCTCCGCTGTTGTGAATGCTGTTGCCACATTTTTAGGACAAGCACGAGATGTAGCCGTAGAAGTGTGGAACAATATTCTTGAAACCGTTAGCACTGTTTTAGGTGTTATCCTTGGTGTTGTTCAGACTGTTTGACCAACATTAGTAATGCTGTTTCTACTGCCATTGGTGTAGTCAAGTCCCTATGTAACTGCGGGGTGGAAATGCAGTTAAAGTTATCATTTCAGGTGTATTGTCTGGAATCTCTAACAACGTGTCTAATGGTTTTAACGCTATTAAATCCACGGTATCTAGTGTCCCTAAGCAGTGTTGGAAACACTGTTAGCAATGTGTTTAACAGAATTAAGAACACGGTCAGTAATGTTATTGGCACAGCAAAGAGTGTTGTACAAGACGGTGTGAATGCTATTAAGAGAATCTTTGGTGGAATGTCTTTGAAATTCCCTGAGATTAAATTGCCGCATTTTACAGTGACGGGTCTGTTCTCCCTTACCCCGCCAAAAAGTCCCGAAGTTTAGTGTTTCGTGGTATAAGAATGGTGGTGTGTTTAATAAGCCTAGCATCATTGGTGTTGGTGAAGGGAGATGAGGCAGTAATGCCACTGAAGAAGAACACTGAATGGATTGGTTCACTAGCTAGTACACTCTCCAACAAGATAAACAATATTGGCGGTAGAATTAAAGCTAGTAAAGCTGTTACCTATGACACGACTACCACACAGAGAAACAGCTATATGACCTCTACAGACACTAGCACGCACAATTCCTATGAGAACAACAAGAACACCTCTGTGGTCTTTAATCAGGAGCAATCCAGATTGTTTCTAACGGAACTTCCGATGAAGAGGCTAAGAGACTTGCGGTTAAGATTATGGAGTATATTAAGGTGAAGGTGAGCTTGATGAGATGAGAACCTATAACAGTTAAGGTGGTGACTACATATGGGAACTAAATTTAACTCAAACAGTAAAGCTAAAACTAGGTGTCACATTATAAGGAATGATAATAATAGGAGGTTGAACTTTCAGTTCAACCCCACCACCATTCCATATTCCAGAGGTGTTAGTTACACCGATAGAATCTCCGGGGATGAGTTATCCATTGACACAGTACACAGGTGGAAAGGCTAGAGAGTTTTCTTTCTCAGTCTACTATTATGACAAACCCTTTAGTGGTAAAAATAAATACAGCCCGAAAATTTCTTGAGGGTCTTTTCCTCCTGAGAAGAACAAGAGGTCTTTTAAGAAACCGCCAACTTTTACTCTTGCTTATGGTTATTTTGTTAAGACCCTTGTTCTTACTCAGCTTGAGGTAGAAGACACTTGGATGGATTCAAACGGAAGACCTATTGAGACTAAGTTCACTTTGACAGTTAGGCAGGTGTGAGAATGATTTACGAAGATTCTAGGTATCTACATACCACACAGTCTACAAGATTGGGGTGGAGTGTCCCAACTCTGGGAACTGAAAGAGATTCACCTTTAATGAGGATAATTGCACCTTATATGAATGGCTAGAAGGTGATACCTTAGACGGTGTTGCCTTTTAAGCACTATGAGAACTGTAATTTAAGATGGGCAATTCTTGATGCCAACCCCTAAGTATAGGACTGAGTTTGACATTAAGAACGGTGATAGAATCCTCATTCCAGACTACGAGGAGGTGGTTGATATTGTCAACGTTCAAACGCGGTGGCAAAAGTTTTAGCCATTAAGTACGAAGTCTGGATAAGTGGTAGAAAGCTTTGGTGGAAAAAGAAAGCTTGTATCAACTCCATTGATATTAAGGAGACAGTGTATGGTAGTGATTCTGCCACTATACAAGTACAAGACCCAAACTTTTTATTCATTGAGGACAATATTTTTCTGGAAGAAAACTCCGTTAAAATACAGCTTGGTTGGGATAACACAACTTACCGAGTTACTTTTTGACGGTTACATAAGTGCTGTTGATGTCGTGTTTGCTAGTGATGGGATTCCTTCATTAACCATCACTTGCATGGATAGGACACACAAGATGAATCGTGCCAAAAATAGTGAGACTTTCAAAGATACAACTAACGCGGATGTAGTTAAAACTCTGTGATGAAATACGGTTTTCAGTGTGTAGTAGATTCAGAGTATAGCTTTGAGAAGAAGGAGACAATCACTCAGAGCAACCAAACGGACATTGAGTTTATTACACAGCTTGCCAACAGCGAGGTCTATCCTTTTACCGCAAGACTTGTTGGCAATACCTTTTATTACGTCAGAATGGGTAAGATTGAAACCCCAAAGATGGCGTTGACATATAAAAAATTTCCACATGAAATAATCAGCTTTTAACCCTAAGGTTAATAAAGAGACAAAGAAAGTGGAGATTAAAGAAGCTTCTATCAATGCAAGTGATAAGAAGGTGTCCACTACAGTGGGAACTACAGTTAGCTCTTCTTCGGGAAAAATCTTCAAGTGAGATGAGAGGAAGTTCCTCTGAAGATGGGTCTCTAGTAGTAGACAAGCTAGTGGTGGTTATACCTACCTTGATTAAGAAGCTAGTAACTTGAGGAGGTGACTTTTAGTGGCTAGAAAAGCAACAATGACTTATAACCCTGAAACGGGTAAGTGGTCTAAGAACGTGCTTATTACAGCGGAAATTCCTGAAAGTGAGAAGCCGAAAAAAAGAAAGCGGTAGTCTCGTCTGCTCCTTCCAGTGATAGTGGCAAGAATAGTGGGACTAGTTCAAAGGCTACAAGCTCTAATTTAACCTCTTCTACACCTAGTGTGGAAAGCAGTGAAGGTGCTACAGAGAAAAAAGTACAACGAAATTGAGGTAAACACACTATCTGGCACTTTACAATTCATTGCTACGAACACGACTATAAAGTTGAGGGCAGGAGATACCGTGAAGTTAAAAGGTCTTGGTAAGAGTTTAAGTGGAAATTATTATGTCAAAGAAGTAACTCGCCAAATAGGTAATGATGGGTATTCCCATAGCGCGCTTTTTAATCAGAACTGACTTTGGTGACAAGTTAAAACTTGAATCTTCCGGTGGTACTCCCGCACCTGCGGAGCAAGTACCTTCTCCCAAGCCCGCAACTACTGAACCCGCAAAAAGAACCCGCGCAAAGGACATATACTGTTAAGCGCGGGGATTGCCTGTGGAATATCGCAAAAAAAGTATTATGGTAGTGGTGCTTCGTACACTAAGATTTATGAAGCAAACACAGGTAAGATTGCTAATCCAAACTTGATTTATCCTGGTCAAGTGTTTGTGATTCCGTAAGGTGATGAAACAATGGCAGAAACTAAATATTATGGTATGTATCAAGCTAAAGTCACAAACATTACAGACCCCGAACAGCGCGGAAGAATTAAGGTTAAGTGTCCTAGAGTTTTAGGTGGTGAGACAGAGAGTGCATGGTGTGAACCTTGTGTTCCTGTTGCCTATGATAATGGTGGAGACTTCTGTATTCCAACTAACGGTGAAACAGTCATTGTGTCCTTTGTAGAAGGTAATGTGAATCGACCGATGTACTTTGGTAATTGGTGGCAGAAGAGTATGACACCTTTAGGGACTAACTATTCAGACATTGACAAGCTCCGCATTATTAACTATGCGGATTGTACTATCACTATGAAAAGCGGTGTTATTAACATCAATGTTGGTGCAGGAGTATGTGACCTAAAAATTGAGCATGATAAAGTCACTGTTTTAGGTAATCTTGAAGTTCAAGGAAGTGTCACCTGTAACTCGTTGAGTGCTAGTGGCACTGTAAGTGGTAGTAATATCTAGGAGGTAACTAATGGCACAAAGTGGTTTCACGGGAATAAGTTATCCATTCCGAATAAACAATAGAGGTGGTGTTTCTATGAGTACCACAAGTGCTAGTGACCCCACACATATTGTGGAAAGCATTAGACAGATTCTTATTACCAACTTTTTGGAGAGACCGATGGAGGCAGACATATACACTTCGGTCTCGACTTCACTGTTTGAACAGAACGATGAATCCTTGCAACAGGTGTTAAAGAGCCGAATTGTAGAGGACATTGAAAGACTTGAGGAAAGAGTAGAGTGCTCAGAAGATGGTATAGAGTTTAGTGTTGAAGTAGACGATGATGGTACTGAGTATCTGTTTGCTTCGGTGTCATTTGTCATACTGAGGTATAACACTACCTACACTGAAAAGCTAAAGATAGGCGGTATAAGTAAATGAGAAAACCTACGGTAAATATCGACTACACAAGCAGAGACTATGATGGTTTCAAAGAGCTTTTAATTCGCAAGCTAAAGGAGAAGATGCCCGAATACACTGATACCAGTGAGACAGATGCGGGTATAGTGATTCTTGAAGCTCTAGCTAATGGTCTTGATATTCTGTCTTTGTACTCTGATGTTATTGCTAACGACGTGGTGTTACCCACTCACCCAAAGCAGAGACTTGGCAGTAATACTAGCACAGTGTTTAGGCTATAACCCCTATAATCAGACAGCCAGTGTTTACCCACAGGTGTTTGTTTTAAGTTCCATGCAAGAAACTGATACAGTTATTCCTAAAGGAACACGGGTTACTACTGTTGCTTCTGCCGACCTTGCTCTTCTTACCTATGAGACCTCAGAGGATTTAATTATTCCCGCGGGTTCTTTAGGTAATGAGAAAGATACCCACGGAAACTACAAGGGCACACAGTTAATGTGGTTAGTGGTGAAACCGTATCACAAGACGTTCTTGGTTCTTCCAGAGGAACACCTCTTCAGACTTTTTGTTTGCAACTACACAGGTGTTTTTAGTTGATTCACTGGTGATGTACGTTGATGAAGGTATGGGGAGAGAAATCTAGCGAAGAGTAGATTCCTTTTTAGATTGTGATGAGAACAGTAAGGTGTACACTGCTAGTGTAGATGACTTTGATAACTGTACAATCACCTTTGGTAATGGTATTCGCGGAAAGATTCCTGTTGCTCTGTCTAATAACATAACTACAGACTACAGAGTAGGTGGTGGTGAAGCAAGTAATGTGGAAGCCAATCAGATTACTGTACTAGCCACTAGTATTGCGGGTGTTGATTCCACCTTTAACTTAAAAGCTACAACGTTAGGACACAACAAAGAAAGTCTGGAAAAGTATTAAAAATCAACGCTCCCGCAAGTTTTAGAGCTAGAGACCGTCTTGTAACCCTTGGTGACTATGAAGACCTGTTGAGAATCAACTTCTATGATTTCTTGGCACTTAAAGTTATCCGAGATGAGAAGGACAAAAAGACTTGCCCACATTTTTTTACATGATGCGGTATGGTAGGGAGTTCACCCCTAAGATGGTTGAAGCTGTTTCTGCGTTTATTTCCCCTAGAAGCATGATTGGAACAACCTATGACATAAACGAGTACACTAAACAGCCGGTAAACATTGTTGGAACTCTTTATGTAGATTCAGACTATGACAAAGAAAAGGTGCTAGAAGAGGTTAAATCCTTTATTACACAAGCCACCTTTGCTTACGGCGAGTTTACTTTTCGGCGACACCCTTTATCAAGTCTGATTTAGAGACTCGAGGTTAAGAACACTATTAAGGGTGTTCTGTCTTTTAGGATTTCTTCTCCCTAGCAGTGACATTATTAGACCTAGTAAGGTGCAGAATGTCCTCACTCTTGGAACCTTAAACATTACCGCAAACTACCTATAAGGAGGTGATTACTTGGGAGCTAAACTTTTAAGCTCTGAAAAATTTTTGGGCTAAAAAAATCTATGATAGATTCCCGCCGTCCCATAGAGAGGATGATGTTAAAGAGAAGTTTGCCCTCAAAAAGATACCTTCAGGTACTAGGTGATGGTGGATTCAAACCGGTGATTGAAGACATAAACGGTCTAACTTTTTCTTAGAACCCTAGAACCACACAATCAGCGGTTCTTCCGTATTTAGCAGAGCAGTACGGTCTTGAAGTTTTTCATGGAATACCCAATGACTATTTGAGGTTTTTTTAATTCCACTACTGAATAGTGTGTGGAAAAAGAAAGGTTCTGTTGAAGTCCCTAGATTCTATCGTACAGGTTGTCAGCGGTGTTAAGTCTCAATCTGAAGTTCTCTATGATTCACAGGACAATCCTTATATCAAAGTTAAACTTGAGATGGACTACAACTTCGGAAATTACTTTCCTGATGCCGACAAGTTTAATCGACTACTCAGGAAGTTCATTCCGTACTATGTAGACTTAGGACTAGTGTATGATTACATGTTCTATGTGTCCTGTAGGATTCAGGGAATTGATGAGTACCTTAGAGACAAGGTAAAAGAGAGTACGGTTGAGACTACTTCTATACCTAGCACATTAGGTTTAACTCCCGTGAAACTTCTTAATGTAGGTGATAAGGTGTTGAATGACACCTTTATCCTAAATGAGATGGAATTGCGGGGTAATGGTGTTGACCCTGACATTTTTAAGGATGTTGTAGTTGAATCCTTCTCTGAAGACTTCTTAATCAGAGCAACTATTGATAATCTTGTAGACACTCCCATCCGACTTCCAGAGAGTGATTCTAAGAGCCTCAAATACGCCGAGAAAGACGCGGGAAAGCTAAAGACATACTATCCTGAAGATTCAAAGGAAGTAGAGCTTACAGAGCGTTCTATAGACTGTGTGTCTGTAGGAATCTTCAGTGATGTACAAGGGTTTAAGAGAGAAGCAGACAGAGACAGTGTTGTTGGATTCTTTACTAACACACCTTTTAGTTTGACAAACAATGCTGTTACAGGAAGTCCTGAGTGTTTCGATGTTGTCACGTTTAGAGGAACAACAAAAATTATTTATCCTACGCTACAGGGTGTAGTAGGAATGTAAAATATGCTATTATAGGTAAAGCAGAGGAGGTAGAGAATGTTTAACGATAATTTAACGGGAAATGTCCATGAGGCAGAAAAACACTGCGCTAAAACTGATTGGTGATGAGCCTACCAGTGTGAGCATGACAGGTCGTATTGAAGACAAGATTTACAAGAATGGTGTTCTGGTTGAAACCAGAGTTGGTCACAAACCTGATTGTAAATTCTTTTCTTAAACTGGTTATGTGTCTGATTAAAGGTCAGACAGGTTATTCTGGTATTCAGTATTGGGCTGTGGGTAGTGGTAATCCTTCGTGGGATTCTTCTGTTCCCGCGCCTGGTGAGAATGCTACCAGACTGGTTTCTGAGATTGGTAGAGTTCCGATTCTTCCCGCCGAGATTTCCTTTTTAGATTCTGGCTTTAGTGTCACAACCACACCCTCCAATATTATCCAGATTTCCCACACTTTTGAGGCGAATGATTGTAATGGTACTTGGAGAGAGTTTGGAATCTTCGGTGGTAATGCCACTGCCGTTGCAAACAGTGGTATCATGATTAACAATCGGCATCATGCAGTTCTTACCAAGACTAACGAGATGGTGATTGAAAGAACAATGCGCTTTTACAATTAACCTTGCATAAGAGGTGATGACATATGCCTGATTTTTTTCTAAATATAGCAACTACAGCGAGAGGAAAGCCTTTAACGGTGTAGTGTTCGGTGCTAATGCACCTGTTTTAGAGGTAGAGCTAAATGAGGTACAGCAGATTGCTGATACTAAGTTTAAGAGAATGATGGGCGTCATTGGTAACAGTGTTATCCCAATGTCAAACGGTTCTATCTCATTCAGCGGAAATACTTTTAACACTTACTAACTGTGTGGTTATGAGTAGTGGTTTTTTTCTGCATTCATTAAGTCTTCTAGTGTGGAGCTTTCCAGTACAAATAAGTATGCTTACATTAAGCTTGAGGAAAAAGTGTTTGACGGAAAAAGCTACCCTTAAAGAGTATGGAAATACTGCGGGAGTTAATACCTCAAACACTATGGTTGATAACAGAGTTGGGGCAGAGACTTCAGAAGACGTATAGTTTTAGTTACCACGGTTGCAGGTGCAAGTGTTCCGTCCGGAACAGACACGACTAGCTATGTGGTCATTGGTGAGCTTAGTAAGGATAATAACTTTGTCTTTACTGCTGTTAAAGATTCTATTGAAGACCTTGGTGTTTCTGTTGTTGACGGAGCGCTTTGTGTCACGTTTGAAGAGTAAGGAGGCGCAATGAGTAAGGTCACAAAGCCATTGATTCTTGATGAAACCGGTCAGAAGATTGTTCAGGAGTTACGCAACCAGAATGTACTTTTGAATATTTTAGCGGGAACAAGAATTGAGGAAATCAGTAGTCTTGAGCAGATTGCTAGAATTGTCCGTAGTGGTAACGCTACTAAGGTCTTTCATATTGAGACTCAGATTACTGTCCCGTGGACAGACAAGAGTACAGGTGTAACATACAGTGTTCCGCATGATGTGGTGTCCTTTAATGATGCCACATTAAAGAACGGAGATAGTGTTCATGCCATGTATCTTCAGTGGCACTACACTACACCTAGGGATGTTGCCTTTGATGATAGAGAGGCATATTACTGTGCTAGTGCAGGCGAGTTAGCTACTGGTCAGTATAACTTTGTCTATCAGGGTAATACTTATGTGTTCACCTTGACAAAGAAAGTCCCTGTTAATGGTGTTATCACTGTTGTTAGGGAATCGAACAGCTTTTACCCTTACCACTAGAAAGAAAGGGGAACTAGTTTTCTCAATGAGGTGACAGATATTATTGAGCCAAGAATCACCGCTACTGTAGGTTCTGGTGGTACACCTTTAGGGTCTTTCGATAATGTAACTGTCACTAAAACAAACAATACTTTTGACAATGCACTGTTTGGTTATGGAAACTGGTCTCAGTCTAACATCTCGTCAGTGGTTAAACTCTAAGAAAGAATCTAACTGGTTTAATGCTAAGAACCTTTTGATTTCCAGTCTCTAGGTATAAAGGTGTTGCGGGATTCATGAGTGGATATGAGGAAGATTTTCTTTCCTGCATTAAACCCGTTCAGGTTCCTATAGCAATAAGTAACTTTGTTGACAGAGATAAAAGTGGTGGAGATAGAACAGAGTTATTTGATTACTTCTTCTTGCCCTCTCGGACAGAGCTTAACATTGACGCGGGAGACATTTCTCCGGGTTCTGAAGGTCGTACCTTTAAGTACTGGGCTTTTGCTAGTGAAGACCCCAAACCCCTTAGAGGTGATGAGGTATTTCCGCAGATGCAAGTGTTTGGTATTGACAACAAACAGACACCTAGAGCAATCTGGACACGTTCTTGTTCTCAGACGGATTCCAGTAACGTACACTGCATTGAAGCAGACGGAAGATTCCGCAAGAAGAAAGCCTTTGATGTTGCCTATTGCACACCTGTGTGCGCCATTTGTTAAGGAGGCGATTTAGATGCTGTTTAATCGACTAACAGAGAGTGTGGCAGAGAGTAGACGCTATGAGCGATTAGTTGCAAAGGTAGTCAGACAGGGGTCTGATATTGAGTACCTTGCAATGATGGCTGATGTTACACTCCCCAACAAAGACAGTCAGGCAGAGGATATGAGCAGTATTGAAGATGCTGAGGAGGAAGAGACATGAATAGGTGGGAAGAGAAACCGGGTCTGAGTAGCTTTGGTAGAAAGGTAGACTTGTACTACAACTGCTTCCACTTCTGGACTTTAGGTATGGTGAAGAACGCTGTGAAGAAGGGTAGAATCACTAAGGAAGAGTTCACAATCATTACAGGATATGACTACGATTCTGGAAATCTTGCTACACCTTCCGAGCCCGAACGTTCTGGTGATTAACTTATAAAACCGCCAAAACTGAGGAACTAAAAGCCTTTAGGTTTGTAAAGCCTGTCTTCTCTGTTTATAGAGACCTTCAGGTACACAACCTGTGAACAAACAATCGTGGTGTACAAATAGCGGTAAATCTATAAACAGAGGAGAGAGTGTTATATGGATGCATCTTATGTCCTTACCGCCTTTTTAACAGGTGGTGTTCTGTCATTTCTTCAGTTTCTAATCAGTAGAAGGGACGCGAAGAATGATAAGCTAAAAGAGTTAGAAGCTCTGATTGAAACTAATGTTAAGGAAACCAGAGAGATTGGTAGAAAGCGTTTTGAGCTACACGCTGAAACACTGAAAAAGTTAGAGGCGTGTTTAGACCAATTAAAGGAGAACGACACTAATCAGACTGAATCCCTACAGAAGCAGGCATCCTCTTTAGTGGGAATAGGTCATGACCGTATCTTATTTCTGCGTAACGAATACATTAAGCGCGGGTACATTACTCATGATGAGTATGAGAACCTCTATGACTATCTCTATATACCCTATAAGAAGTTAGGTGGTAATGGGACAGCAGAGAAGGTTATGAGAGAAGTGGATAAACTTCCCCTGCGAGACAATAAAGTAACGGAGTAAGTGATTTTTTTAAGGAGAAAGTGTTATGGAGATGAATTTTACACAGTATTACATTCCGATTGTGGTCTTTGCTTGCCTGATTGTGGGCTACTGCATTAAGCACATTAAGTGGTTGGATGCAGTCTCTAATGACTACATTCCGACCATTCTTGCAGTTCTTGGTGCTGTTCTCGGGTGTGTTGCTAAAGGTATTTCCCTTGAGAGTGTTGTATTTGGTGCTCTTTCTGGTCTTGCCTCTACAGGTCTTCATCAGATGTTCACTCGGCTTATTGAATCTGGTGACAAACAGTAACTAAATTTAACAGCAATCACTGCGGGATTAACCTTCCCGCAGTGTTTTAATATTCATTGGAGGTGAATAAATATGAATGCTTATCAAGCGGGTCAGAAGCTACTGTGTGGTGATTACACCTCATACACAGTCAGTGGAAAAGCTCTTTTTGTTAGAGCGGGACATTGGTTCAAAGAGCCTAAAGTTGGTGATGTAGTCTACTTCTACAGCAAAGGAAAAGAACGTGTTGCACACGTTGGTATTGTAGTAGGTGTAGAGAGACTTCCCTTTAATCGTTTTAAGGTGACTACTGTAGAGGGTAACACTTCTGCCGGAAAATACTTCTCCAGAGATGGTGGTTGTGTTGCTGAAAAAGTGTATATTTTTCAGCGTCCGAAGTCGGTGGTACGAATCTAATCAACGGTTTTGGCAGACCTATGTTTGGTGATGACACCTGTACTGCTGAAGAGATGGTTGCTGTTGCCAGAGCAGAAATCGGGTATGTAGAGAAAGCCAGTAATGCCCATTTAGAGGACAAGAAAGCAAACCCGGGAGATAAAAACTACACTAAGTATGGTGCTTGGTATAACATGAATGGTGTGTACTGGTGTGCTGAGTTTACCTCGTGGACTGCTTACATGGCGTGTGTTGCACACAGAGCTAAAGCACATACTGGTTGGTCTCAGAGTGTTGCGGGATGGACATACACTGATGAGAATGGAAGACAGCTAAAAGGTGAGTGGGCTTTCATCTCTGGTCGTTGGTATGTGTTTGATAACGCAGGATTTCTTATCCGCGACACTTGGTTTAAGTCTGGTGGCAGTTGGTATTACCTTGCAGGTGATGGGGGAATGCTTGCTAACCAGTGGTTAAACATCAATGGTTCTAACTACTTCTTGACTAAAACAGGTGCTATGGCTACAAACGCTTACATTCGCTCCGCGAAATCTATCGCGCCGAATAAGGGTTACATGTACTACTATGTTGACTATGATGGTACTTGGAATCCTGCTAAAGACACTGAAACACCTGATTCTGGTGCTGAAGTCGTAGACTAAAACAGTCACAGGCTAAAACAGCTGAGCTTTAGTGTTTTAGTGTTCCGCCAACGAAGAGCGTCAGCTCGAGTGTGGTTAGAAATAAAAACCTAGTAGTTTACTACTAGGTTTTATTTAATTTAATATTATTTATATAATTTAATATAATTATATTATTTATATATATATATATATTAGGTCTGTAGTATTACAGATTTAGTATTAGGTCTGTAATGTTAGGTCTGTAATATTAGGTCTGTAATATTACAGAACTAAGCGATTTTCTAGGTCTTTAGGAAGTTTTTTTATGACATTTGCGCTTTTTTTGCTTTGTGTGTTATGCTCTTTGCAAGTAAACGATTTATCAGCTTTTAACAAGTGAGGTGGTTATGAAGATTGAAGTGTCAAACAGACAAGAAGTTTTTTTGGTCTAACTCTTGAACAGCGTAATGCGCTGAAGAGGTATCTTACTAGGGACAATCCCGTTTATCATAGCGCAATTAAATTCTCAGGTTACTCCCATGTTTCTATCCCTGCCGACTTTAACCTACTACACAGAGCACAGTGTTAGTGTAGGTGGCGGGGAGAGAGCGAAAGTTCTTTCAGTCCCTACAGGTGTTAATGTTTCAGAGCTTTTAGGTGAAGAGCCGACTTTAGTTACTGATTCACGGAAAGAGGTTCCTGTCTCTTTCCCGAAATTTTTGCTAGAGCTGAGGGATGACCAAGAGCGGGCAGAGAAAGCCTATTTAGCTCAGTTAGGTGAGAAGTACCCCAAACAGCTTGTTCAGTTACCAACAGGTAAGGGTAAGTCTATCCTAGCTCTGCACATTGCAAAAAGTTTGGGGCAGAAGACTTTTGATTTTAGTACACAAGGATGACCTAGTTGCGGGGTGGAAGAAAGACATTGAATTGTGCTTTGGTAAAATAGATGTTGGTCTGATTAAAGCTAAGACTAGAAAAGTGGGAGAACAGGTAACGATTGCCATGTTTCAAACACTGAACAGGATGAGCCCCGAAGATTTAGCAGAGTACACTAACCAGTTTGGTCTGGTAGTACATGATGAGGTACACCACTGTGGTCTAAACATCTTCAATGTGGTTGACAAGTTTAACAGCAAATATCGTTTAGGTCTTTCTGCTACACCTAAACGTTCTGACGGTCTTGATTTTGTGTTTGATTTTTTCTTTGGTGGCATTTGTTATAAGCACGAAATTCGGGAAGATGATGAAGATATTTGTCAAGTAGAGGTTAGGACTATTGACAGTCCCTTTAGATACACACCTATCCTTGTGGGTAAAGATGTGGTCAATCTCTATGATATTCCCACAGAGGATATTCCTAGTAAGCTTTGCTATGTTGAGGACATTCCTTTTCATTCCAGACCTAAGATTTCGTATTTAACCGTTGATAATATTGCCGTAGCAAGCCCTGAAACGATGGAAACAGTGTGTTCCCACATTCTGTATGAGTATCAGCAAGGTCACTCTATTATCGCCCTTTTCATGCAGAAGGAGCATATCAATCTGTACTGTGAGTATCTGAGTAGTGTGGTTCCAAGAGAACAGATTTTACTGTACTATGGTGACAGCAAAGAGAGTTCGTCCGAGATGATGAAGCGGGCAGAGAATAGAGAGTGTTTAATCACTTTAGCGACATATGCAAAAGCTACAGAAGGGACAAATGTAAAATCGTGGGAAGTAGAGTTTTTAGTATCTTCTCTGAACAATGCTAAGAATGTGGAGCAAGCTACAGGTAGAATCAGAAGACGAAAAGTGGGTAAGCTAGACCCTGTAAGAGTGTATGACGTGAGATATGAGGATTGTTATTCTTTGAAGAGACACTTTCAGACAAGACTAGAGACATACAGAGAGTTAAGGTATAAGCTTCCAAAGTCTCTTACACTGGTTAAAGGTGTTCGCCAAATGTTTAGCAGAGGGTATAATTGACCTTTACTAGATAAAGTGCTAGACTTTCAATTACAGAAAAAACCACAGGAGGTAGCAGTCAATGTCAAAGTTAAAAAAGGCGTTAATCCACCCTGTTTCTCTTTCTAAGGAAGAGGTGTTCAAGCTTAGTGCTGAATACTCCGACATTTCAGACCAGATTAAAAAGTCTGGATGCTAGAAAGAAGGAGCTTGCTGAGAGAATTAAGCAGTATGCTGAGGAGTATGGTGTCAAAGATGACAAGGGTTCATTCTTCTTAGAGAATGATGAGTACATTGCGGGTAAGGTCGCCAGAAAGACAATGCGAATCAATGAGGCTCTTGCAGTAGACACTTTAGAATCTATGGGTATGGGAGACCTTATTGATGAGCACATTGTTAGAACAGTCAATGAGGATAAGCTGTCCAGTGCTGTAGCAGAAGGTAGACTGTCTTTAGATGTGGTAGAGAGCTTTACCGATGTTACCACTACCTACAGCGTTTCTGTTAAGGAGAAGGAATCAATGCCGAGTGTTGAGCAGTCTTCTTTTAAGTCAGCCGCGAAGAGGAAGTGATTAAATGGAGTTTGATAAGACACCTTGGGGAAAGAAGATTCCGTATAAGTCCCCTATCACTGGACGAGAAACCTACCTGTACAATTTAGCAGTTCTTGCTACAGCGTTAGGTAGGACTTCTCAGACAGTGAGAAGTGGGAAGTGTCTGCGTTAATCCCCCGACACCTTTCAGATTACACAATAGAAGGATGTACACACAAGAACACATTGAAGCTATAGTTAGGTGCGCTGAGAAAGCTCATTTAACTACAGGTGTTTCTTATAGCAGAACATCGTTTTCTAAGTGGGTACATGAAGAGTTTCAAAAGGTCAATGACCTGTTTTTTTCAAAGAGGAGGGAAGTGTAGAAAATGGCTCTCAAAAAGTAAAAAAAGAGTGAAGTGGTTGAAGAGAAAGAAGTTTTTTTGATGATGGTGATGCTACAGTAGAAAGACTTATGACTGCTACACATTTGGTGTCTAATCAGTTTGGTCTTGATTCTTCTTACCATTGTACTAAGTTCAATGATAAAGGTCGTGTCATTGAGCTTACACTTGATGGTGAAGACTATGTTGTCGCCGTTACCATTAAGAACTCTGAAGCGCACGGGATGATTTAAGTGATTTAGAAGACGGGAGAAAAATATCATGGCATTAAAGAGCAAAGCATTGAAGAAGGGTCTTAAAGACAAAGCACTTGAAAACTCCTCAGGTCACACTGGGAACTAAAGACAATCAGCAAGTGCTGAAGAGTGGTGTTCCCAATGACCATTCTGTAAAACACCTGAGTGGTGGTACAGTAGTTGGAATCTCTTTAGGTTCTACCATTAATATGGAGAATTATGAAAGTCTCCGCGCTGATGTTTGGTTGTCAGATACCGTTCAAGAAGGTGAGACTGTTGAGCAAGCCTATCAGCGGGTGAGCAGTGTTGTTGAGAGCACTCTTCAAGAGTTGGTATCTCAGTACACGGGTTAAAACTTAATAGCCTGATTGGTGTTTATCCAGTCGGGCTATTTGTCTTTTAGAGCGTTTAGCCTTATACTGTTTGTGATTCAAAGTTCAACGTGAAGGGAGAAGCACACATGAAATGTACACCTAAACTGAATCTCAAGAAAGAGTTTTTAGAAGCTCGTGGTATGGAGACTACTCCTGCACCGCCTGTACAAGATTCTTCCTCATACAAAGAAGTATGGTAATGAGCCTTACGCTGTTTTCCTGAAGAAGTACGAAAAATCTTGATGAGCACATAGATAACTTTAAGGCTACAGACCTTGTGTTCTTCTTTAAGGAGACTTCCAAACAGAGTGGTTATCCCTACTATGTAGCTAACATGGGAAAAGATTCGGGAATTATGAAGCGTCTGTTGAAAGAGTTCTCCCCTAGAGAAATCTGCGGGATGATTGAGTTCCTGTTTTTAAGTGACCAGAGCTATTTAGACAAGAATAGACTTGGTATTGGTGTCTTGTCTAGTGGTTGGGTAAACACTATCTACAAAGACATGCTTCTGTGGGTTGATGACAAGTATGTGCCTAGAAAGCAACAGGACACTAAAGCAAGTGTTAAGAGCAGAGAGTGGTCTAGTTTTGAAGACACAAGCTCTGATGACAATGTGGGTGTCGTGTTATGAGCAGACCTGTTAGAGAGACCTTGAACACTAGAAGTCTGGTTATGATAGGTGTTCCTAGAAAAATTCTGCGGAAGAAGATTACAGACTTTGATACCTATGGTAAAAAAGTCGCTGAAGAATGTGAAGGTCTTTGTTGAGAAGTATTTAGCAGACATAACCAATAACATCCGAGAAGGTAGGGGGAATCTGCTTTTATGGGAAGTAATGGTGTGGGAAAGAGTTTTCTTTCCTGCATCATTTTGACCGAAGCATATAGGAACAGGTATTCCTGTAAGCGTATCACATTCAGTGCATACATTAGTGCTTACACTGAGAGTTGGGGTGCTTCTAAACAAGAGCGGGATGTGATAGAGATAGACCTTTTAGACAAGTATAAGGGTGTAGAGTTTCTAGTCCTAGAAGAAATCGGGAAAGAGATTGATAGCAAGATAGCAAAGCCTATACTTGAGGACTTGTTACGCTATAGAGAAGAACACAGTCTTGCTACTGTCATATGTACGAACCTAACACCGCAAGCCTTGCGTGAGTTCTATGGGTCTAGCATTGTGTCTTTAATAAATGGTAATTCCACTGTCATAATCATAGACAGTGAAGACAGGAGAGGAGAAGTATTCAATGGGTGAAGATAAGAGGACAGAGAGTGCTGAGTATTGGGACAGAGAAAGCAAAAAGGCTTTATCTGAAGCAGAGCTTTGCAAGAAGAAAGCAATACAGTGTTTAGTTAAAAGGAATTACCACTATCTCTACCCTTTCTTTGATGGTGAGAAGGTTAGGTGTATTAGAGATACTTTTATGTTCTCTAAAGGTAAGATGTACGGCTTGAGCATAGACTATTCTACCGGTAAAATTATGGCTACACCTATTAAGAAAGATGGGTCATTTGGTGTAAGGTCTTATGAGTATGTTGTTAGTCATCCGAGTGATGGAATTAGAATTACGGACTACTTTGAGAAGGTGTACGATGTTGAGGGGTGACATTTCAAACAGTCAGAGTTTTGTGTTTGGATTTCGGTATGAGAACAGTCTTGTCCACTATAAGGACAAGACTTTCCCCGACAAGATTCTTAATAAGCTAGTGGGGAAAGAAAGTCGGGCAGAGTTAGATGACAGCGTTTTGTCTTTAATGAACCATATTTACTGGGACACTGAGTACACAGTAGCTTTGGTTATAGATGATGAGAACTACAAGATAGTTAGGTCTGGACTAGAAGCCCTCCAAAAAGGTGTTTATATTCCATTTAGCAGGATTGTAAATGTTAGTAGTATTTCTCAGGTAACTCGAATGTTAAATACCGGAGAGTTGTCTTATTACATTGATAATTCTGAAACGAGAGGGTTAGCAAATAGTAAGTTCGCTATTACATCCAGTGAGCTACACAGGATTCTTCGTAAGCACAGGACAATTTGACTTGTCCTGTGTTTTTTACTATGCTTATTGAGTGATTCAAAATATTTGACTGGGAGCTGATGAGTATGCTTAAAAAGAAGAAGAGTAGGTCTTCCTACAGTGTAGAGCGCGGGTTTATATCTAAGCTTGTTGAGACCAAAGATTTTAAGGTGCTAAAAGACCTTCAGATAAAGCCCTCATTTTTTTAACAGGTGATAATAGAAGGGTCTTTAATTATATTTCCAGTGTTTTTAAGGATACTGGTGAAGTACCCACACAGCGGGCTCTTTTACAGAAGTTTCCGAGCTATGACCTTGAGACCAGAGAAGTTAATGGTGAAGAAGTCGTGGGAACAGAAGAGACACTACTATACTGGTGTCGTGAGCTCAGAACTAAAGCGAAGCATAATACCATGGCTGATATTACCGAAGACATAGCCAAACTTCTGGATGAGGGAAAGTCAGAAGAAGCCTATGCTTTAATGAAGAAAGGTATCTGGAAGATTGAAGATGAGATAGTAGAGACTTCCAGTGTGGACATTACAAAGAACACTGAAGACAGAAAAGAGGTGTACTTAAACAGAAAGAAGAATAAGGGAATGATAGGTATTCCGACTGGTATACCACACTTAGACTATCTTCTTAAAGGTCTTGTTAAAGAAACTCTTACTACTGTGATAGCAGGAACAGGAGTTGGAAAAACTTGGCTTCTTGTTCTGTTAGGTGCTTACTCTATGCTTGCAGGGTATAAGGTGTGTGTGTTTATCACAGAGATGAGCACCGAACTAATGCAGGATAGATTTGAAGCAATGCTGTTCGGTATGATGAACGGTGCTCTTAGCTATAATGCCTTTAAGTCAGGTAACCTTTCTGCCGAACAAGAACAGGCTTACTTTTGAATTTCTGGACAAAGACCTTCCCAAACTTGAGCCTCTTATTATTGAATCCGCAACGGGAATTTCTAGTGTTATTTCCGTGATTGAAAGAGAGAAGCCCGATTTAGTGTTAGTAGATGGTGCTTACCTCATGGAAGATGAACAGGGGGCTAAAGATGATTGGTTGAGAGTTACGCACATTACCAGAGACCTGAAGAAGACTGCTAAAGGTTGGCATATACCTATTGTCATTAACTCTCAGGCTGACAAGAACACAAGTAAGAAGACGGGTCCAGAGTTAGGTAGCATTATGTACACACAGTCCATAGGTCAAGACAGTGATAATGTGCTAGCGCTGTTTAGAGATGAGGTCATGTTAAATGATAAAGAGATGGGAATACGAATCTTAAAACAGCGTGAGGGAACACTGGGGAAAGTAATCATTAACTGGGATTTCGATAGAATGCGCTTTGATAGCATATATGCCGAGGATTCTGTTGAAGATGTTTCAAACGATGACAATGAAGATTCTGGTAAGAGGATAGACATATAAGATAGAGTGCTAGGTGATTTTACACCTAGCACCTTTTCTGCTACAGTGTTTAACACTACCACAATCCATTTTAGAAAGCGGGGAATAAAATGCTGAAGAGAGTACGAAGAAAGACTATATCGTTGCCTATAGAGCGTGTAGAGAGCCCTATAGAGCGTTCTACAGAAGACAAGTGCAACAATGATTTAGACGCTATGTATCACTGCTGTAAGTGGTGCAGACACTTCCAGAACGGTCAGTGCTATGCAAACAGCATTAACTATGTTGTGGACGAACCTTACAGTTCCGTGAGACATGTTGCTGAAGACGGTTATCTGTATGAGGTTGTTCAAGAATCTTTACACAGTGTTCCTTTTTGATTCTTCAGAGTTGGAGATTCTTCTTAGGTCGTTTGGTCTTTCTGAGAAGAGACTGGGGATTTTTAAGAAGACCCTAGAAGAGAAGATTGAAGAGTGGAAGCAGGACAATCTTTTACAGACTGTGTGTGATGATGTAGACAGGTGTTACATTGACCACTCCGAACCTGTTTTTGAACTGGGTGTAGAGATTTCTGAACCCGACACCTTTTTCTGTGATAAGTGGTGCTGAGATATGAGCAGTAGGTTGACTAAAGAACAAATAGATGACCTGTTGATTTACTGCGGGTCATCTCCGCGCATGTGGAAATCCACCGAATCTTTTAGTGTGCTGTCCTGTACATGGTGAGCACAACCCTAGTATGGGTGTTTCTGAAGACAAACAAGTGTGTCATTGTTTCTCTTGTGGGTTTGCAGGAGATTTTTGCAAAGCTGTTGTCTTATTCCAGACCTGATGAGTTTGGTCTTGATACCAGTACACCTGAACGGGAGAGAAAGACTTCTTTCCTAGCCTACAGACGCGCACAGGAGTTTCTTGAATCCAGATATGAGCTAGAAGTTAGAACTGTGGGAAAGAGACTGAAGAGCGTTAAGAGGTATGAGCAACAAAGATTCCTTTGAAGACGACGCTTCAGGTATACTCCCTATGTTTAAGATTGCCCCCTTTTATGAGTGGTAAAGAAACCTATTCCTATTTCTTTTCAGCGCGGGTTCACAAAAAGAAGACCTGAAGAAGTTTAAGATAGGTAGAGACTTAGACAACAAGACTATTACTATTCCAGTGTTTGACAGGGAAGGTAATCTTGTAGGTGTTATAGGTCGATACATAGCTAAAAACAGAAAGAAGAATCAGCGGTATAAAATCTACTGGGATTTTAACAGAGGTAATTATCTGTACCCGCTTGATAAGGTTGAAGTCAAGAATGACACTGTGATTATCGTTGAGGGACAATTTGACGCAATACGAATGCACAGTATAGGATTCACAAACACTTTAGCCATGATGACGGGTAGTCTTTCAAGACCACAAGCTAAGTGGTTATTGGAGAACTGTGCTACTGTTATATGGTTAGGTGATAATGATGACCGAGGTATAGAGGGCAGAGAAAAGTCCAAAGAGTTGTTAAAAGGTAAGATAGACTTTAAGGTCGTAGATTATCCCGATGATGGGAAAGATGTGTGTGACTGGTCTAGAGAAGAAATCTCTTTAATGATACAAGACGCACACTCTGAAGGTCTAGCTACCCGTGGTAGTATAAAGCGTATGAGTTGACACTTGTTTTACAGCGTGTTACAGTGTGCTTGTTCCCAATGTTAAATAGAGTAGTTGAAAAATCAAGATTAGGAGGTAGAGACATGGGAAAAAAATGTTTGCCAGAGGTTATGACGCAAGTCGTGCTGAGAAGAAGCGTCAGGATGAAGCAAGAGAGAACGCGGGTAAGCGTCTTTTGGAGATTCTTCCTGAAAGATGACGGTGATGAAGCCGATGTTAGGTTTCTCACCGAAGAGCCTGTCAATTTCTATGAGCACAACCTGAAGCGCGGTGACAGATACGAGCAGTATTGTTGTACGGGTGATAGCTCTTGTCCTTTCTGTGAAGAGGGTGACAGACCCTACATACAAGGGCGCGTATTTAGTTGTTGACAGACGGGAGTACGAGTACACAGACAAGAACGGTAAGACCCAGAAGGGTAAGAATCAGGTCAGACTGTTTGTGCAGGGAATGAAGGTTGTGTCTCAGTTAGATAGAATCAGCGATAGGTATGGTCTCTCTGATAGAGATGTTACTATCATTCGCTTAGGTAAGGGAACACAGACCACCTACACGATTGAGCGCGGTGAAAAAGAAAAGCTTTCTGTTGAAGAGATTAGACAGTTACTTCCCGAAAATATTCGGGATGAGTATGATGGTACTATGGACAGTCTTATGACCATTGTTGAGAATCAGCTTCTTATGCTTACGAAGAGTGGTAAAGACGATTCCGATGATGAAGATGAGGACGACGAAGAGAAAGAGACCACTTCAGGTAGAGACCGTCTTGTGTCTTTAGATGACGAGGAAGAGGATGAAGCTCCCAAGAAGAAGAAGCTCTCTTCTAAGGGTGGTCTCAAGTCTAAGTTTAAGAAAGCTCAGAACAGTGTTAAGCCTAGGACAAAGCAGCTCTTGAAAAAGAGATGACTTTATAAAAAAACAAGGAGGACAAAGAAATGGAAGGTATTAAAGAGTGCATCGAAAGACTTGCAAAGAAGAGGGGTGTGAGTAGGGCAGAGGCTACCACTATCGTGAATGATGTTTTGAATGTCATTCAGGATATGTGCATCGAAGAGGGTGGTGTTTCCTTTAAGGGTCTCTTCACTATCCAGACGAAAGTCAGAAAGGGTAGAAAGGGAAACTTCAACGGTGTTGACTGGAAGACTGAAGACAGGAAGGTGCTGTCTCATCAAGACGGGCAAGGTTCTTGAAGAGAAGTTGAACCAGTAAGGTCATTTGTCACATAGAGTTGAATAGTCTATAATTGCCTTTGTCGCAATTATAGACTATTTTTAGATAGGGGGATAACACAGTGAAGCTTGTGAAGAAGTCTAGGGTAAAACCTAAGTTGAAACCTAAACTGAAATTAAAGAAGGTGATTTCAAAAGAAGTCTTACCCTTTAGCCCGAACCTTACTTGCGGGTGGAATAAGAATTTCCCGTGGAGACCTAAGATATTTGAACTACAGATTATTACCAATTCTTTTTGAGCTGAATCTCTAGTTGGGAAGATGATGACCATTCCCTGCCTTTGCCTTTGATACTGAGACTAACACATTGAATGTTTTAGGTGATAATAAAGACTTCAAGTGTGTAGGTATTAGCATTTCGTGGGGAGAGAACGACAATTACTATATTCCACTGGGTCATGGAGAGACGAAGATTTAGATAATCAGGTTGAACTTGACGAAGCTGTTACAGCACTTAGTAAGGTGTTCGCCAGAACTGATGTTAAAATCTTCGGGTGGAATCTCAAGTTCGATTTACACGTCTTGAAGAGAATAGGTATTACTGTCAATTCTCGAAATGTCTTCGATGGTATGTTAGCTTCTTGGTTGTGTGATGAGAATACACCTAACGGTTTGAAGCAAAACACAAAAGAGCGCTTGGGTATTGACCAGACGCACTTTGCAATGGTGACTGAAAGTGTTCCTAGCAGTGTTAAAAAGCAGTTTGGGTATTCTGCGAATGCAAAAGTCCCCTTTGATTTAGTCCTTATTGAAGTAGGTGCTCCCTATGCACTAAATGACGCTTTCTTTACTTGGTGCAATTGCTTGGGGTATGAGAAAGAGCTCATAGATGAAGGGATGGACGTAATCTATTATAAAATGTATGTTCCCTTTATGTTCGTACTCTTTGACATGGAAGAACAGGGCGTGACAGTAGATGTTCCTAAACTGAAGAAAATGGGCGAAGACATGCAAGCCGATTTAGAAGAGTTACAGTATAAGATATATGAGCTTGCGGGTGTTGAGTTTAACATCTCTAGTGGTCAGCAGAAAGCTGAGTTGTTGTTTGGGTATTCTAAAGACCCGAAGCCCTTTGACCCCGAAAAACTTCCCGCCAAGTTTTTAAGAGAAGCGTGGTCTAACAGAGATGAAGAAACACTGAAGTCTAGGGGTTACTTCATTAAAGCGGGGAAGTTGTATTCCTTGCCAAACACTAACATGAATCTTGTAGAGAAGAGTTTCGGGTTTACTCCCATTGCTTTAACAAAGAGTGGTGCTCCTAGCACAGACAGTGATTCTATATGGAGACTGTCACAGAAGGTCTACAAAAATAAAAGCAGTAAGAGAAAGCAACAGGGCGTTGAAGTGTGTAAGCTTCTTCTGGACTATGCAAAGCTTTCTAAGCTGAAGACAGCCTTTGTTGACGGGATTCTTGAACAGCTCTATGAAGACGGGAAAGTACACCCCAGTTTTAACCAGATAGGTACAGATTCAGGTAGAATCTCTTGTAGCAGTCCCAACTTACAGCAGTTACCTAAAGCGGATGAGGACGAGAAGTATCAGATTAGAAGTGTGTTTATAGGTAGTGTTGACCCTGTGACGGGCAAGAGAATGAAGATTATTGCCCTTGACTATCACAACCTTGAGATGGTTTGTCTGACACACTTTAGTGGTGATAAGAACCTGTCTGAAATGTTCGCAAATGACGATGACGCTCATGGTTCTACTGCTGTGAACATGTTCGGATTAGACTGTACACCTGTTGAATGCAAGAAGAAGTACCCGCATCTTAGGCAAGCGGCAAAGACAATCAACTTCTTGCTAATGTATGGTGGAGGTGCTAAACTCCTGTATGAGAACTTGAGAAGTGACCATTACAGCCCACTAGATTTAGGTGACAGTGAATACCTTGAGCAGTACCATTGCAGGACTGGTGCTGATGTAGCTCAAAAGTTCATAGACAAGTATTTCACTTCTTACAGTGGGGTCGCAAAGTTTATCCAGTCTCAAAAAAAGTTCGCGCACAGAAACGGGTTCGTATATACTGTTTTAGGTAGAAAGAGAAGACTACCTGATATTAACAGTAGGGACATGAAACTGCTTCGTACTCTGAGCGTCTTTCTGTAAACAGTGCTATTCAGGGTACAGCAGGGGATATTACAGTCAACGCACAGATTAGAGTTGCAAACGAGGACAGGTTAAAAGAGCTTCGTTGTAACATGCTGATTCAGGTTCACGATGAGTTAGTGTTTGAATGTCCTGAAGAAAATGTCGAAGAAGCAATACAGATTATTAAACACCTCATGGAGCATCCATTTGGGGATGACCCCAAGAAGTGCATTAAGTATTTAAGGGCTGATTCGGACTTTGGAAACAACTATCAGGAAGCCAAGTGATTTGTCCTTACTCTATCATGCAAAGTGTTTACAAATGCAAAAGGGAGGTATACACATGAAACTTAGAATGTATTTTACGGTCTACTTTGAGGAACACTGCACATACTACAGGGAAGTCTCTTCACCTGAAGAGGCATGGAAAGCTATTGATGCCATTGCCGAGTTTATGAACTTTTCTGTAAGTAGTGGGGTGATTCCCGACCACATGAGTTTTGCGGGTCTTGAAGTCTTTGACGAAGAAGAGCATGATTGGGTAGACTGGTATGACCCTGAGACTGGTTTAGATTTTGATGAGTATTTAGAAGAAAAGGAGAAGGAAAATGAGTAAGTGTGTTGTTGCAAGATTTGAAAAGGTGAGTGCTGAAGAAATGAGCCGAAATGGTATTTCGTCTCTCTCCAGTGTGCTAATTCCTAAGAGAGCTACTAAAGGAAGTGCGGGGTATGATTTCTTTGCTACAGAGAGATTGGTTCTTCCTCCGAAAACTTCTTTAGAAGTGTCCACAGGTATTAAGTGTGCGATTGAAGAGGGGTATGTTCTGAAGCTTTACCCGAGAAGTTCTTTAGGATTTAAGTACGGTGTTTGTTTTGATAACTCTGTAGGTATCATTGACAGTGACTATTACAACAACCCGAAAAATGAGGGACACATTAAGGTGAAGCTCCACAACCCCAGTAGTTCTACAGTGGTGATTGAGAAGGGACAAGCCTATGCTCAGGGGATTCTTGAAAGATTCTTCTATGCTGAAGAAGAGGAAGTAGTCTCTGAGAGAGTAGGTGGTCTGGGGAGTACTGATGTGTAAAATACGCATTTGACAGTTTAGTGAAAGAAGTTTATAGTAAAAGCATACTTCTAGCGAAGTATGCTTTTATGATTTTAGAAAAGGAGATAGGTATGAGAAGTTCTATTGATGTTCCTGTGAAAGACCGAACCACATTCATGGCTAGTAAGACTTTACTTGACCGTATCGGGATTCATGTAAAGAAGTGTGGTGATAACCAGACAGACTTTTTTTCACAAGAGCGGTTCTTAATCAGCTCGAAAGAGAAGGGGATTTTGAAATCAGAAAGATGCTCGAAGAAGAGGAGGACTTGTAAGCATGGACAGTCTGTGGGAGTATGTTGAAGATTACTACTGGAAGGTTGTTCACGCTAGTGTAGTACCCACTACTGAGTTTCTTAGTGAGGGTTATGTGTTTGATGAGAACAAGACTGTGAAGTGGAATAAAAATAGGGTAGCAGAAAACAACTTACGCTATCAGAAAGAAGAGGCTGAACTCATTGCTAAAAGAGACAAACTTTGGGCAGAGTTTATTGAACAGACTGCCAAGGCTGCTTTAGATATATCCAACCTGAACAGGAGATACTTACCTATTTCCAGAGCAGTAGTTAGAGGGTTATTGACTGACCTTCGAGATTCAGTGGATGAAGATAGTATTTACTATGAAGAATTAGAGAGTTCACGTTGGACAACTTTCTGTGATTCTGATGACTTTAGGGAAACTCTTTCACCCGCTAGTTATATCCTCAAAAATATTTGTAGGCTAAACATCACATTAAGTGATGACACTACTGAAGAGGTTACTAAGAAACCCATCACTAGAACAAGAAAGAAGAAGGAGACTACATGATGGTTAGCAAGAGTGTTAAGAAGGTTGTAGAGAAAGAAGCTGTGATTGATACGGGGAGAGAGAAAGCCTTGCAGAAGGTAATAGCAGACTGTGAGAAGAAGTATGGCGCGGGAAGTCTGATGAGAGGGTTTCCTAAAAATTCCAGTGAGAGTTCCTCTGAAGATGATTGGTATAATCTTCACCGCTTTAGTTCTTCCATCCTGTCTTTAGATATTTCTCTGGTGGGGGGTTTTCCTGTAGGAAGATACATTGAGATTCAGGGTGCATTCTCTTCTTGGAAGACCACAGTCACACTCCACACAGTTAGAGAGTTTCAGGAGAAGTATGGTAAGACTGTAGTGTACTGTGATGCAGAGGGAACTACAGACAGCAACTATCTTACACAGCTCGGCGTTAATGAGAACCTGTTTATGTACAACCCGTCTTCTGGTCTTGAAGAAGTCACGCAGATGATTTTAGACCTCATGGATGATGACAATATTAAACTTGCGGTGATTGATTCTATTGAAGCCCTGATACCGATTAAAGAGTATGAGAGTGACATGGATGAGAGCACACAGATGGGCGTGAGAGCAAAGCTGTTGGGAGAGTTCTTTAGAAAGTACCAGAGCAAGAACAACAAGCTTCGGAGAAGTGGTAGCATGCCTTTTACCATTATTGGTATCAATCAGCTTAGAGATAAGATTGGTTCCTATGGTAATCCCGAGTTTGCTCCGGGAGGTAAGGCTAAAGATTTCGCGCAGACTATTTGTCTGAGATTGAGACGGGGAGATGCTTTAGTAGAAGGTACAGGTGACAGTAAGCTCCAAGTAGGACAGGTCATTAAGTATAAGGTTGAGAAGAACAAGACCTTCCCTTCTGGTAGACACGGAGAGTTTGACATGTACTCTGATTCCAACAATTCTGCGGGAATTAAAAAGGGTTATTGTGACATTTACCTGTCTATCATTCTTGAGGCAATGTCCTTCGGGTTAATCAGTAGAAGTGGTGCTTACTTCTACCTTACCGACAACCCCGACAACAAGTTTCAGGGTAAAGAGAACTTGATTAACTACATCAAGGATAACAAGGATGTGATTGAGAAGTTAGAGAAACAGGTTCTTGACATTATGAGAAAGGGATAACATGAGCATGGGACAAGAGTGGTTAGATGACCACGCCTATGAGATTGAAAAGTCTCATAGGGAAACACCTTCCCGCAAGATGTTTACAAGGGGATATGACGAAAGTCGAAAGAGACTTGCAAGCAACCCCTACTACTCAAGGTCATGCTTTAACTGTGCCTACTACTACCAAGCAAGTGGGGATAAAGAAGAGGTGTGCCAGAACAGTGATGTGATTGAGTATGACATGGTTGTAGAAGCAAACAACGTGTATTGTGTTAGGTGGGAACAGAATAGGTCAGCTACAGCACAGACCATGTTTAAGAAAACAGGTCGTTCAAGATTAGATTGAGGTGTTTATGAAGACTTCTAAAAGAGTTAGCCAGAAACAGGAGAGAAGTGTCGCAAAGAGTTTTAACGCAAGACCCACTTTAGCCAGTGGTGCTATATGGTCTCAGAAAGGTGACGTGCGAAATGAGAAGTATCTGATTGAGTGCAAGACCACAGAGAAGGACTACTACACTATCACAGCTAGTGTGTGGGAGAAGATTGCAAAGAAGCTGTGAGAGACCATACAAGGATTCCTCTGCTTGTTGTAGACCTGAAGAACGACACCCGATTCATAATCTTTAGACCTGAAGACTTCTCTACAGCCCTTAAACAGCCCTGTAGACGTTATGGGGAGTTCACTTGCCTAGAAAATCCTACAGACTGAGATTGGACGAGCTAGATGAGCTTAAAAAGCCTTAGAAGAGAGTATATCTACGGTAAGACCTTTAGTATTTGCGGGGATATGAAAAACCCTGTTATGCTACATGCGTGAGCAAGATTTTTTTGATAACTATGGTGAGGAGGTTTTTGAATGAACGATGATAATAAGGGGAGCAGTGGTGTGACTTTCACCTCCCTGTTAGGGCTTACATTTGTAGTCCTGAAGCTCTGCAAAGTGATTGATTGGTCTTGGTGGTTAGTGTTGTTACCTTTCTATTTCCCGCTTTTGGTTTTCATTGTCGTAACTGTTGGTTTGTTTTTTTAGTTCTCTTGTATTAAAGTTCTTTTGGTGGAAATAATGGGATTAAAAGATATGTTCAGTGCTATGAAGAAAGAGGGGTATGTTACAGCACCTTTAGACAGATACCTCTTTGAACAGGCAAATAAGCCTAATGACAGGGCTGTGAATGTTAATGCCCCGTCCCAGGCAGGGAGATGTAATCGCGCTAACTATTACCTGAGAAATCAGTTTAGCGGTGATGGTGGTATTGACCCCCGTACTCAGAGAATCTTTGATAACGGGACATACACACATGAAAGACTACAGTCTTACTCATTGATATGGGACTTCTCATTATGGATGAAGTCCCAATCATTAACGACACATACAATATTCAGGGACACACTGACGGGTTTCTTGATTTAGATGGTGAAGTTGCAATCCTAGAGATTAAGAGCATTAACGATAACGGATTTCGTAGTCTTACTGATGCTAAAGACGAACACAAGATGCAGGGACTTATTTACCTGTATTGCGCCGAAGAGAGAAGACTGTGGTTACACAAACACTACTCTACGGTAGAAGAGTTTAACGCATCTTATGATGACAGGTACTCTTATTTTGAGACACACTATCAGCACTTAAAAAGGTGGCTCTAAGTTTAGTAGAGAAGAGAAGATTAAGAATGAGGTAGAGCTTAACATGCTCTCGGACAATGTTCTCTTCTATACAGCTAGACCTGTTACAAAGGTAATCTTCCTGTACGAAGATAAGAATGACCAACAGTTAAAGGAGTTTTGTGTCGCGCGAAATATGAGCACAGAACCGATTCTTACTTCGGTGTTAAAAGATTATGAATACCTGAATCTTTGCTGTAAGAGTGGTGTTGTTCCTGAAAGAGAAGGTACTAGCAAGTCTTGTTCCATGTGTAGGTGGTGTGGCTACAAGAATGAGTGTTGGGTAGTGTGAGAGGAGCATTATGACACTGAAAAAGAAGCACACGGGTAAGGAAAAGATAAACCCTAAAGAGGTGCTGAAGCAGAAAAGAAGTTATTGCGATATAGTACACGAAGAGCTTACCAAGAAGGGTGTAGACTTCTTTAGTCCCGAAGAAAGTGGTGGTAGTCTTAAAATAGACCACGACTATTTACACCTTCCCACGGACATTACCACATTGACCACTAGAGATTTAGGTCAATACTTGAATGCCTTTACACAGCAGAAGGTCTACATGAGAACCCTTTTAGGGTATGCCGAGATGTATGCAGAAGAGCACAGGTTACAGTATATGGAGGCTAGTGAATCCAGATACAGAGACCTGTTAAATACAAAGCTCTCAGAAACAGCAAAAGAAAGGGAGGTGAATACAGACCTAAAAAGTTAAACCTTTTTATGAAGAGTGGTGCGATTGCAAAAACAAGGTGAAGTTACTGTCTTATAACATTGCTTCGATTGAGGACATTATTTTCATGATTTCCCGCGAAGTAAGCAGAAGAACAGGTGACTTCAATGAAGAGAACAGAAACATGAATGTAGGAAGGAGATAATATGATACTTGTACATCCGTCACATAGGGTTATCAACAAAGGGATTTTAACTCCCGCAGAGTTTGTTGAGATGGTTGGTAGAACGTGCTATAAGAGCACAGACAAGATTGAGGTAGGTAGTGCTGAGAAGTTTATCAAAGGATTGGTGAATAGAAAGCACTATGCTATGCTAGAGCACTTCTGGGTACACTGCCTTGTTAAAGACAATCCCGATTGGTTCTTTGTTAATGTTGGTGGTCTTTCCACAAAATACACTGTTATCACTATCACACCTGAAGGTAACATTCTCTTTTTCCGCGCCTATTCGTGTTCTTCTTGAGTGGGCTGACCAGTGCAAAAGAAGCGGACAGAGACTATCCTGTTATTCTTGATTCTTGTATTAGGGAATATCCTGAGTTCTTCCCTGAATGAGATTCGTTCAGGATATTACAGACAGGATAACTTCTCTTGGTTCACTGAATATGACTTTTGCAGGGGTGATAGAGAGAGAGCTTGCTTTGTATCAATCCTGAAAAAGGAGATTCTTGAAAAGGAGCTTAGACAGCACCTTACACATACCGTTGTGTTTGTGTGTGACAGGGGTGTTTCCCACGAGTTAGTGAGACATAGAGCTTGTAGCTTTGCACAGGAATCACAGCGTTACTGCAATTACAGCAAAGACAAATTTAGCAATCAGGTTTCTTTCATTGTCCCGCCGTTCTTTAAGAGAAACCCTGAAACACAGGACAGTGTTATGTATGATGACAGTGATTATTCCACATGGTTGATGGCGTGTGAGTATGCTGAGAAGTCATACTTTGAGCTCATTGAAAAGGGTCACTCTCCGCAAGAAGCAAGAACAGTTCTTCCCAACTCGGTGAAGACTGAGATTATCGTGACCGCCAATGAAGAAGAGTGGCAGCACATATTTGACCTGAGAGTACATGGTACTACAGGAGCACCGCATCCTCAAATGCTTGAGGTGATGAAACTCTGCTATGAAGACCTGAAGCATTTCAGTTCTGGTAGAATTAAATAAGGAGGTTATTATGAGTGACGCAATCAATCCGAGCCATTACACACAGGGGTGCTCTTTAGAGTGCATAGACGTGATGAGAGCCACCTTTTGGACTGAGAGCTGTTATCAAGTTTTGCCTTTGTAACGCTTTCAAGTACATGTGGAGATACAAAAACAAGAATGGTAAGGAAGACCTGAAAAAAGCAGACTGGTATCTGAGGTACATTGAGACACTTTCCGGTGGGGTAACACCCCATGATTTAGCCTCCACCTACAGACTTAGGGAGTTGTTAAATGACCTGCTGATGTGGGAAAGCTGAGTTGTAATAAAGGCTCTGTAGAGATACAGAGCCCTTTTATTTGACCTAAAATTCTTTAGGTGTTATTATCCCATGAGGGAGGTGTTTACCTATGAGACTAAACAGGGTGACAAAGAATGATGAAAAGGTTAAACGTGGTAGAACTGCTAAAAGAAAGGGCGCACAGTTTGAGAGAACTCTTGCTAAGAAGTTTCAAGGTAGATATGGTATAGAGTTGAAGAGAACTCCGCAGTCTGGTGGTTTTGCAAAGACTAGCAGTAAAGCAGATGACTACAGGGGTGATATTGTAGTTGTAGATTCAGACTACAACTTGAAGGTTCACATTGAAGCAAAAGAATCAGAAGACGTGGAAGTTGAAACAGTGGATTGAACAAGCCGAAGAAGATTGTCCAGAAGGTAAGACACCTATAGTGGTGTTCCATCAGCACGATTCCTCTAGGGACTATGTTTGTCTGTCACTTGAAGGCTTCTTTGATTTAGTAGATACAGAACACGTTCTTGAGAAGAAAGGTGGTTTGAGTGAAGAGAGCAACTAAAGAGAAAATCAGTGGTGTTATAGAATCAGTCCTGCTGTTTATTATGCCGTTTCCGCTTTTTTTCAAGTAGTAGGTGACAGCATGTTTCCGACCTACCAGAACGGTGAAATTTTGTGGGGAACAAAGTTTTTCAAGAAGAGTTCCTTAAAGATAGGTGATGTTGTAGTGTACAAAGCGCCTACTGAGGACAGTGAAATTGTGATTAAGAGAATCACGCACATTAAAGGGAATGTTCTAGGTGAGATGTTCTTGTACTGCATCGGTGACAACGAAGATGTGAGCTATGACAGTAGATACTATGGATATGTTCCTGTAGACAGGGTGCTGTTTAAGCCCCTAGACCAGAGAAAAAAGTGGGTCACAGTGAAAGCTGTGACCTTTTTAGTTTATGCGAAATACTTGCTTATTTGGTATATTACCTATAATATAGTGGTTGGATATATACTGCATGGAGGTAGTAAGTATGAGTGATATTATAAAGCAGTTAAAAGTCAGTGGTAGCTCTCCTGTAAGAGAGCTTGCAGGGCAGTATTGTGAAGTGCTATGACAGTGGCGATACTTCTGTAGAGCTTAGAGCTATTGGTGCTTCTTCTGTTAATCAGGCTGTTAAAGCACTAGCTACAGCGCGGAGTATTTTTCGCGCAGAAAGGTTTAGACCTTTTGTAAGACCGGGTTACAGTGAGACAGAAATTAAGGGAGAAGTGCGAACTGTGATTGTCTTTAGAACCATTGTGAAGTGAGGTGATTGAATGTTGACACTTACTAGAAGATTTACCTTTGAGGCTTGTCACCACCTTCCTCTTTATGATGGTGCTTGTCATAGACTTCACGGGCATTCTTATAAGATGGAAGTGACTGTTACAGGTGATGTTATTACAGACACGAAGAATCCAAAGTGCGGAATGATAATCGACTTCAAAGACCTAAATAAATTGGTCAATGATGTTATCATTTCTAAGTACGACCATCAGGATTTGAACCTGTTCTTCAGCAATCCCACAGCAGAGATAATGGTTGCTATAATCTCCCATAACATTATGGACAACCTACCAGATGGCGTATATTTAGTGTCTGTGAAGTTGTGGGAGACTGAAGATAGCTATGCCGAGTATTCTTTAGACAAGCTGTGAGGTGATGATTCATGATGTATCTTGATGAGGTGTTTCTGTCAATACAGGGTGAATCTACAGACACAGGTCTTCCTTGTATCTTTTGTGCGTCTGTTTGGTTGTCCTATTGGCTGTGTGTACTGTGACCAAATACAAGACCCAAAGTGTAAGCGAAGGATTTCAATGGAGAATCTTGTAGCTAAAGTTAAGAAGTATAGGTATGTGAGACGTGTGTATCACTGGTGGGGAGCCGATGATTTATGAAGAGACTATACCACTTACACAGGAGTTGATGTACCTTGGATATAAAGTGTCTATTGAAACGAGTGGTTGTATTAAACTCCCCGATTTAGGGTATCGACGCAGTTTTAAGTACATCATGGACATTAAATGCCCGTCTAGTGGTGTGTCTGAGAAGAACATGTATGATAACCTTTTAGGTCTTCAGAGTAATGATGAGGTTGTGTTTGTCATTGCGGATAGAAACGACTATGAGTTCGCAAAGCATGTTCTAGACACCTACCCGACACAGGCTAAAATCCTACTGAGCCCAATGTTTGATAAGAACCAGAAAGCAGTCATTGGAAATGAATTAGTGTCTTGGGTACTAGAAGATGGCAGAGATTATAGAGTTCAGATTCAGTTACACAAGATTCTGGGCGTTCAGTGATGATTGACACCTTTAGTATTCCATGATAGAGTGTTCTTGTGTTCACAAAGCAATAGTACAAAGGAGGTACTACAATGGAAGCAATCTCAATAAACGCGTGGAACAAGTTTAATGACCCCGACTATGGTCAGGGCAACCCCGAGGAGGATGCGCTCGCTAGACAGTTCATTACTCCCGAACAGGTTTGGGATTCTCTTTGCCGAATTGATAAGGCAGAAGGAACCACCCCTGTCACAATCTAAGCTACACCGAATCAGCTAGGAACAACGCCTAGCTGATTTTCTTTTAAGAAAGGATAATCCCATGGTAGAAAAGATAGAGAAGTCGAATGATAAAATTGTTGTGCTAAATAGTGGTGGATTTGACAGCATTGTGTTGGTCAACTATCTCGCGGAGAGATATGTTCCCGAAGCAATCCATTCTTTGCACTTTAGGTATGGTGCTAGAAATGAGAAACAGCAGGAAGAGTGTGTTAATAAGGTGTGTAAGAAACTTGGGATTGAGAATAGAGTAATTGACCTTCCTAAGTTTGACTGGACGAGCAGTAGATTTTATGACGAGGGGTTTTCCAGTTTAGATTCACAGTATTTGGAGTACAGAAACTTAGTATTCCTGTCTTATGCTATATCCTATGCCGAAAGTATCGGTGCTAAATTTGTTTATGTAGCAATCATGAAAGGGTGTGTAGTTGACTATGTAGACGCCAACCCTTCTTTTGTGGACAGACTAAATGCTACAATTCAGGGGTCTGGAATCTCTATTCTTGCCCCGTTCATGTATTTCAGCAAGGAATCTCTGTTGTTCTATGCTACACAGTATAAGGTTTTACCTGATGATTTCTTTAGTTGTGATGTGCCGACACCTGAAGGTAAAGCTTGTGGAGTGTGTTCTGATTGTGAAAGTCTTGAGTATATCAATAAGGTGCTTACTCCTGACACCCCACAAAAGATAAAGTACATATTTGGTGAGAGCTCAAAGGAGTTAAGTGACTATTTCTTTAACATGCCCGTTACTAAGGCTGTTATTAAGATAGGTGATACACACTTGTATGAAACACCCTACGAGGACATTGTAAAGAAGCTGATTGAGTATGGTATAAGCTATATTTCACTTGTTTGTAAAGCCGTGGTAGTTCAATCACAAGGGCTTACACTATCATTCATGACTTTTTAGATTCTAACTGTGAGTTTCAACTTACCATTGTTCAGGAAGAAGATTATGAATCTTGGAAACCGTTAAAGGCAAGTGTGTGCCTAAGAGATTGTGGGTTTAAGTCACTTAAACTTATTCCTGCTACTGAAAGGAATGCTGTAAGTTGGGTAAGTGAAATTTTGGGTGATTTGAATACTAGTGGTGTTTCAGTTAGTGTTGACTTTGAGCTTACCCCTGAAAACACCTACTGGGTGTTAAGCAGACAAGAGGACATGTGTAGTCATAGAACCATAGACCACATAAACTACTCTTTAGGGTATGGTAAGCATTGTTGGAACGAGGGTGAATTTCCTCTTGATAGAGACTACCTGAACAAGATATGGGAAGATGTAAAGTCGGTGTCTAAACATTACAAGTCCATAAATTTTAATGTTCTTGTTGGTAATGTGTATCTTGAAGAGATTTGTGGAACACAGCTTGAAGAAGATTTAAGATGGTGCGAAAAGATGTTTACCAAAAACTTTGAGGAAAACTTGACCATTGAATCCGAGGAATACACTTCTAGCTTCAGTGATACTATTTATGTTTCCCACGATGGTTATGTGTTTGGTGATTCTGAGAGTTTCAATACACTTTCCAGTTCCCTTGCTGTTGGGAATCTAAATGGTGACCCGCTTAGAAGAATAGTTTCAGCAGGAAAAATACCTAACTGTAAGAAAAAAAGATGGTGAGGTTACTTGATTAACAAAAAAACGCACCTGTTACAATTCAGAATGAAGATAGGAAATTGGAGACTGAAGGTGTTTTGTTTTTCTTTCACTCCACACTTCAGTTAAGAACCCTATCTAAGTTTTGAAAGGAGGTAAACGCTATATGTTTATCAAGGTTTATGCTTCGTCTGGCAAGCAGGCTAGACGAGACCGTGAGTTCATTGCAACGAATGAGGTTGGTCTGACCGGTAAGAACGGTAAGCCGCTTACTGGTAACGCTCTCAAGAAGCGTAGAGAAGAGGAAGCGGCAGCACAGGCTCGTTTATCCAACGAGCAGGCAGCAGCAACTCGTAAAACGAATGAAGCAGGATTTCGGTGTTGGTGCTAACCGTGTTTCGAGCGGAACTCGTACTACCACGAACCGATAAGGTTCACAGCCAAGTCACATGGCTATAAACTTAGACACTCAGGAGATTCACTTCCTTTAAGGTTGTGGGTCTCCTTTTTTATTGGTATACTGAGCTAAAAACAGGAGGTAATTACTATGGAAAAATAATACTGAAAAAAATCAGAGAACACTTAGAGGAGATTATGCGTCTTCTTGAAATCCCTTTAACAGAAAGCAATCAGGACACTCCAAAGAGGGTAGCAAAAATGTGGAGTGAAGAGTTGTTTGCTAACAGGAATGACCTTCATTTAGATGAGCTTGATAAGAAAATGAAGGTGTTCGCGAATGACTATTCCAGTGAGATGGTTATTGTAAAGGACATTCCTTTTTAGCTCTGTATGTGAACACCACTGGCTCCCCTTTTTCTGGGACAATCTCTGTTGGTTATGTTCCCAGTGATTGCATTATTGGTCTTTCTAAAATTCCGCGCGTTGTAAAGTATTTTAGTAAGAGACCACAGCTTCAGGAGAAGTTGACTACAGAAGTTGGTGAATACCTTTTTGAGAAATTAAACCCAAAGGCTTTATTTGTCTCCTGTGAGGCAAAGCATCAGTGTGTTATGTGTAGGGGTGCTGAGAGTGATTGTAGTACTATCACCTACTCTAAATTCTTTGGCGAAAATCTGACAGAAACCGAGACCAAAGAGTTTTGGGAAGAGTTTAGAAGCAGAACTTGAGGTGTTATATGAAACTTAAAAAGAAAGAAGAGAACGCTGTAAAAAACACCTTCTGTGAGCGTCCAGAAGCCCCCACAGAGCACGGGAACACTAAGCCTAGATATACAGACCTAAGACAGATTATTGACACTAAAAGACCATTTAGCATGATGTACTCTGGTGTTGAAGACCAGAACAATTTTAGAGTTCTGTATGACATGGGTATTAGGAACTTCCTAATGTCCTATCATTACATTCAGAAGAAGCGGTTAAACACTAAAGAGTATGAAGAGCTTGGTGTTAAGTTCTTCATTGATTCGGGTGCTTTTACCTTTGTCTCAAGTCTGGAACATCAAGACCTGACCATTGAAGAGTGGGAAGACTTTATCCAGAAATACCTGAACTGGATTGAGAGACACAGGAGTATAGTGTTTGCATTTGCAAGTTTAGACATTGAGTACATAGTAGGTGGTGACAAAGTTCAAGAATGGAATGAGAAGTATTTTGAGCCCTTTATGCTGAGAACTGGTATTCCTGTGTGCTTTGTTTATCACCCCGACGGTACTAAACTAACGTGGGAACAGTATTGCAAACGCTATCCTTATGTGGGTCTTTCTTGGGGTGGTATGGACACCCAAGGTGGTGACTACACTAATGGTGCTCAGTACCTTCGTGTAGCGGAAAAATACAACAGTGTTGTTCACGGTATGGCACGACTAGAACGGCACTTCTTACTAAACTGCCTTTTTACACCGTTGATTCTACCACTTGGTTAGTAGGTCTTCAGTACGGCGAAATCAATTATTGGACAGGTCAGAAGATGACCCGTCTTAAAAAAGATAAGTGGAAAGGTTCAATGCTTCCGCAGCTTGTAGCTAAAGGTTTTGACGAAAAGAAGTTGCTAGATGAAGACGTTGAAGAAATGATTAGGGTAAATGTCTATGCCTTTTATACAAGCAGAGGACTACATTCAGCACAGACTGAAGCCTAGAATGTACTGGATGCGTCCTAAAGCCACTATCCGCTCTGAGGAGAGCTTAAATGACCTTGACTTTCCCGCACCTGATTGGTTAGATACTCCCCATGGAGAACGACCTGATGTAGAGAAATACGCGCAAGAATTTAACATTTCTACAGAGAATTTAGGTGAAGCCGAGAATTTAGTTGTAGATATGACCTGTTTCATGAACTGGGATAACCCTGATTATTCAGACTATATTTCCCAGACATACACCTCAGAGGTATTAAAAGACATTCACGACACCTATATAAACAGAATTGTGCAGGATGATTCTGAGAGGGTTGAAGACCTTAAAAACTTCTATCGCGCCAATCTTTTAGGAGAAAACACTGCACTTCTGTACCTCGGTACTAACTTTGACCGAATTGTTAAAGAGCGGGATGAGTATATCAATGAGGATGATGATGTATCTCTTGAGGAAGTATCAGATATGGACATTAACAACGTCCTGTCTAAATACCTTCCCGCGCCTGTTGAGGGTTCTCCTGCACCTGAGATTTCGGATTTAGACGATGAAATCTTCAGAGAAGAGGGTATAACACCTGTAAGAGATGAGAAGGGGAGATTCCTGAAAGGATATAAGACTGTTAGGAATCCTAAAAAACTGTATAGCAGTAAGTATCCTAAGTTGTCTTGCGACATGTGTCTTAATGCTCAGGTATGCCCTGAATATAAAGCGGGATATGTGTGTGCCTACAACAAAATGTTTGACAGGTATGACACTAGAGATATGGGAGATGTGATTCAGGCAATGCAAGGAATAGCCAGTCTTTCCATGCAAAGACTACAGAGGGCAATGATTACAGAGACCTTAAACGGTGGTCTTCCTGACCCGAATGTTACGTCTTTGATGAATCAGTCTATGGGTCTTTTGACACAGATGCAGAGGATGTATGAGTGTGGCAGTCAAGAAGTAATTCGCCAGACTAAGGTAGTAAGAGCAGATGGTAGTTTAGAGACTACCACACACATTTCTAACCCGCAGAGGGGTGGTATTCTTGAGCAGATTTTTGGCTCAATGGGTAACAGTGAAGAGACTAAAAAAGATGCGGATTCTAGTGTTGTAGAAGCATCTGGTGTTGAAGTCTCAGACAGCAAGGAAGACAACTAAAACTGGTCATTTTACAGACTATTGACTTTGTGCTATTGTGTTTGCACAAAGTCTTTTTTTATTCGCGAAATCAAAAAGGAGATAAGCCATGAACACTGAGTTTTCCACATTTTCCACAGAGTTTTCCACAGGAAAGTTAAACACCGAAGAGCTGAAGTTTAGCTTTGAGGATTTTTCTGAAATGCCAACATCCCGAAAGGGTGTTGGCTATACAGATATAGGTTTACCTATATTCAGTATTAAATAATAAGTTCTCTTTAGAGAACTTATTTAATAATATATTAGTTAAATTAAATATCTTAGAAAGATTTAATTACAGCCGTAGGGACTGGTGCAGGTACTACCTTCCACAGCAAGCTTCGGTAGGAAATTTACAGATGAAGGTCAAACTTGGTTTTTTTGGGTGCTTCGTGAGACAGTTCTTAACTGGGACACTCTTTGTTGGCGCGGTGAAGATAAGAAAGCAGTCCTCAGAAGTATGAAGACACTTTGGTATGCGGGTTCTAGTGTTGACAGTGTGTTTGTCAATTTAACAGGTGATAGATTCATAGACGTTGATAGAAAGCCGTTGGTCATTAAAAACTTACAGAACTTTAGGGAAGAGACCTATGACTTTACACAGTTATACGACTTGCAGAGTAGCTACTTCTTAGGTATTGGTGATAGTCCGAACGAGGTCGCCACTGAAGAAGAGGTCAGTTACAATCTAAATTTAGCTAGAGATACATTCAAAAAGACAATAAACAGCCTAAGTGCTAGAAGCTACAGGATTTTATGATGACGGAAAGGGGTGTTGTTTGATGAGCGAATCTGAGGTATATAGAATGCTTCAAGATGTTCTGTCTAGCTTTGACGGTACTATCTACTCAAAAGACCTTTCCAACAAGGTTTATGATAAAGTCGGGGAGAAAGTTTTAGCCGAAGATTTTCTAAACGGTACTGTGAATCACACGTCCAACAGCATATATGTAGAGGACAGCATTACATTCAAGTTTCTTTCTTTGTTTCCGCTCATTGACAGAGAACTCAGAAACGACCCGAGGATATACCATGTGTTCTTTAGACATGAGGACTTTATTTCAGACCTTACACATGTTATCTTTGAAGACGCGAACAAGAAGGACATTAAGAGTTTTGGGTTCCTTGTTCATGAGGTTGAAGTCAATCATTTAGCTTTTTACTATCCAGACAATGACAAGTTTGTATTTCGAGGTGATGAAGATGTGGACTGTTAGAGATATAAAAAGAGTTTTTGGGAAGAGTTCTTTTCTCCTGAAGGTAGATTCAGAGTAGTTCGTGTTACGAAGGACTACACTAGTGATATGGTTAAACACCTTATTACTGAATTTTCCCCGCCGTTTGCAGGGTACACCGAGAGTGTACCAGAACTAACCTATTGGGAGTTAGAATGTGATTCTGTTAGACTTGCCGCTCAAGGTAAGATGTTGTTTATTATAGTCAACCTTCTTGATGAGGATTTCAGTGATGAGAAAGTCGCGGAAGATATTTATGAATTTCAAAGACACATGTTTAATTGGGTACTAAGATTCAAGAACATTCAGTTTAGAGTTATTATCCCTGAAGGTGTTAGCTGGTCATACATAGGTCATAATGACTTGAGAGCTGAACACATTGAGTTCTATGTTTGCCTAGAAGGTTGCGCTGAGAAGTGATATGAACATAGAGACACTATTAGAAGAGACACTAGAGAGACTAAACACCTCTTTGGTGTCTTTTCTAGTGTGTATTAAAAACGCGAAGAAAGTTGGTAGTTTTATAAAAATAGACCTAGAGAAAAAAATAAGACGCGGGAAAAATGACAGTCCTTTAGTGTTATATAGAAAAAGACTAGTAAAGACACTAAAAAGACCTATGAATATTTTGTGGTGTAGAAAAAAATAGGCGCGCGAGAAAGTGTATGATAGTAATAGAATAAGATAGAAAGAGATAGAGATAGAGATAGAGAAGAAGAAGTTTAGTGTCCTAGTATCTAAAACCACCTGATACACAGTGTCATGTCGTTTCATTTCGTTTCATTTCGTGTCATGTCATGTCATGTCATGTCATGTCATGTTATGTCATGTTATGTCATGTCATGTCGTCATGTCGTCATTTCGTTTCATGTCGTTTCATTTCGTTTCATTTCGTTTCGTGTCATTTCGTTTCGTCATTTCGTTTCATTTCGTTTCATTTCGTTTCATTTCGTGTTACCTAGTACGGTCGGTAGACCAAACACTGGGCAATATCGAGTGTTAGTGGTCATGGAACACCTTTGGTGACACACTGGGACACCTTAGGACACCTCTGGTAACACTGTGGAATACCATGGTGTTGGTGTTATACTAAACACCTTTCTCCGGCGATTCTTGGTGTTTAGTGGTAGTGTGTAGTGTTTAGTGGGTGTTATGACAGGTGTTACCACCAGTGTTTAGGTGTGGTGTTGGAACACTCAAACACTCGGTATTATCGAGTGTTAGGTGTTGTTGGAGTGTGTGTGTTGTAAGGTGTCACCGGACACTATAGTGTTATCAGGTCATTGGTGTCTAGTGATTTAGGTGTGGTCTTCTTCCCCCATCTCTATCTCTAAAGGACTAAACACTTCTCCCCACGCCTCTTTGGTCTCTCTCTCTATCTCTATCTCTATGGTGTTTAGTGTTATGTGGTGTTTTAACACCTGACACTAGGTCTTAACACTAGTGTTAGTGTTTTAGGTGTTCTTTATCTCTCCCATCTTCTCTATATGGAACACTAAACACTCTTTCCCGCCACCTTTGGTCTTCACCTATGGTCTTTCTCTAACACCTCCATAACACCTCTGGTGAACACCTAATAACACCTAACACTCGGTATTACTTAGTGTTTGAGTGTTTCAGTGTCTTCTATAGACCACCTATAGACCACCTATAGACCACCTATAGACCACCTACGACACACCACAACGCGCTAGAAGACGCGGGAAGAGTGTTTAGTGTGTGTTTGTATAGTGTTTGCACTTAACGCCGTTTAGTGCTATCCTAGACCATGACACACAGAGTACAGAAACACTCAAACACTCGGTATTATCAAGTGTTAGGTGTTGTGAAGACTAAAGACAGGAGGAGTGTTATGACTGAAGACATGAGAGGTCTCTTCTTTATAGTGAAGGGACAGTATAGAAAAGGTGAGGGGAAGAAAGTAGTCAATGATGTGTCTGGTGATTATATGTGGTTAGGTGGTTATGACCCAACACTAAAGGACACACCTTCAACGAGGTGGTATATGTGTTTAGACAGAGAGACCTACACAGTGGTGTGTTGTAGTAGTAGTCTTGAGAAGGTGTTGGGTAGTGTTAAACACCTAATCACTAAACATAAGACCAGAGGTCATTATCTACACTCTATTGGTGATACTAAAACACCTCCTATCACCGCCGAACTTTTTCGCGCGGTAGATATTGAATTTGGTGATTACTTTAGAGAGAGAGTAGAGGAGATGGAAGACCTAGCATATGAGGTCATAAAAGACAATGACCCAGTGTTGAGGGCGAGGAAGAGAACAAAGACCTTGAAGAAGGTGAACACCTCAAAAGGTGATAACACTAGTGACACGCCTAGTGGTGTAGTGTTTGATATGAAAAAGACCTTGCGGGAAGAAAGACCTGTGAAGATAGGTATAAGACCTAAACTGAAGAAGACCAAGAAGGTGTCTTTAGATATGTAATTAGACCAGTGTCCCGAGAAATAACTCTCGGGACATTTTTAGTGTCTCTTTTCACCGCATTATATAGAAGAAACTAGTAAAATTTGGTAGTAAAAAGTTTTTTATGATTTTTCATAAAAAGCGTTGACAATGAAAATCAAGGCGTTTATACTATCCTTGTAAGACAGAGTTAGTTAAGACCTTACACACAGTAACCCGTTGAATCCGTGAAAAGCTTGTGCCGCGAAATGCCTACCATAGTGTTTCGGGAATAACACTTGCCGAGTAGCGTCTAGCACTTTGACAAACGCATAGAGACACCAGAGAATCCAATTTAGGCACTGGTTAAAACCCTCGCCTAGTATTGAAAAAGCCGATACCACACAAAAGTGATTCAGGTGAGAAGAACTGGGGAAGAAAAACATAGTACACAAACACACACATGAACAATTAAAATTAGGAGGAAAGAGCTATGTTTAAGATTAAGAGAAACGCAACCAGAGAAGAGCTTGCAGGACTGCTCAACGCCAACTTCAAGTTGGCGCAGAAAGCTGACAAGAACCTTGCAGAGCGCATTGCCTACACTGGTCAGCACTTTGCAGAGGCTACACGCTCTGATTTAGCAGAGCTTGTTTCCGAAGTTGCTAAGAAGCTCGGTGACAAGTTTGTCACTGAGTTTTCAGTTCCCGCATCCGCAAAAGAAGCGGTTGCTGAAGCTAGTGTAAAGCCTAGCAAGAAGAAGCCGGTCAAGAAGACCGAGAAGAAAAAAGAGGTCGAAGAAGAGACCTCCGGTGATGAAGTCCTTGCTGAAGACAAGGCTTCACAGAGCAAGTCCCTTTTCCCTGCCACTATCACTGTCGGTGACGCTGAGTATTCAGTCGCGAAAGACATTAACAGCTTGTCTGCTTTTTGTGACGCAGTTTCCAAAGAAGAGGACATCGTTGTCGTCTTCTACTATCCGAGAGCAGAGATTAAGCAGCTCGGGTACTTCAACAACATCCTCGGCACACCTAAGTCCTTCCCCGACGACTTAGATGTGACACAGGCAATCTTCACGAACACTGAAAAGACGGTTGCTTACACTGTCTCGGTTTACACCGACGCTGTGTTCACTCTCATTCCCGATGATTTTGAATTGGTTGACGGGGTGAAGATTGCGGGAAGACTCAAGTTCGAGGTCTACCGCAAGTAAGCTTTTAGATTGACAAAGACCACAAGCCCAAAAAAACTTGTGGTCTTTTGATGAGTGCTGAAGACAGCACCAAGAAAGAGAGGAAAAGGAAATGAGTAAAGCTTCAGAGATTAAAGAGAACAAGGCGACCATGACGGGTGAGGAGTACATCAAGACCCATTGTAAAGACACGGCTAGAAAGCTGTCTTCTGCCATTGACGGGTTGCTTGAGAATCCAGACGACACAGAAGGAATTAGACTTGAGTTGCAGAGAAGCGTGCAGGTGTTGAGAACTGCTATTCAGCAGTCTAAGAACTGGGAATCCGTTGAAGACCTTCAGGGTCTTATGCTTCACATACTCAAGACTTACAGGGACCCGCTGTTTTCTGCTTTAGCAGTGATTGAGCACTATGTAGACTTGTCCGACACTAAGCAGTGACCTTTAGGATTGATAGTGTCCATCACCTTAAAAAGTGGTGGACACCGATGAATGTTGAAGGTCAACATTCAAGAAAGAGTGAGGAGTGAAACCATGAAGAGACTAGAGATTAAGAAGGACTTGCAGATTGAGCGTCAGGAAACATCCATTTTCGAGGTTCTCAACAGCGGGATTGAATTAGACCGCTACATCGTTGAGTACGACTGGGAGCCTGTGTATCTCGGGTTCGTATTCAGAGAGCGGGAAGATGTTGAACGCTATGTGGTCGAACCTTTCCGTGTCCCCGAACCCACAGCAAGAGAGAGACAGGACACAGAGATGATTTACCACCACAGGTTACAGAACTCTATCTGTATTGGAGTTGTCCAGACTTCCGAGCGCGAGTATTTAGCCCGCAGGATTGAGTATTTCCTCGATGATTATGACGAGTACACAGCTTCAGAGGAAAACGGGAAGTATGCTCTTCAGAGAGTCTTTGAACTCGGTAAGAGAGCTTTACTGCTTACACAGTGCGGTTCAGATTTTCTTTCCGAAGAAACTGTAGACAGGATGTTATCTGCCTTAAAGGAGAACGACCTTATCCCGCAAGACTTCAAGTGGGGCAAAAAAATGCCGCAAAGAAGAGACGGCAAGTTTAAGATGAGAAAGGATTGACGCTAGTATGTTCACACAGCACAGCACCTTCGGGTGCTGTGTTGCAGTGAGCACATTAGGGTGCTCAGAGTGTTAAAGACCAGAGGAGGAAAGACACATGGTATATCCCTTTTACTGCAAAAGTGAACAGCAACAGTAGGGAAGACAGAAGTTGGTGTCGGTGCAAAAGGTAAGAAGAACGCGGATATGACAGTCCAGATTCTTCAGCGAGACAAGGGAGAGATTACCTGTCCTTTTACTATAAGGCAGTTTACATCTCCCACTTTAGACGGGGAGGTCTTACTTGTTACACAAGTCTATGACAGATTCGGATGCGTGGTAGCAAGTAATGAAACTCTATATTGAGGTTTCTCTTTCACTCTTTCAATCTTTATAGGTTGACCATGCCCAAGGATTCACTCCCCTTGGGTGTGAGTGAGCCCATAAGGGTTCTAAACTATCAAATAAGAGGAGAGGAGAAAGAGAACAATGACCAACTTTTTTCGACACGGAAGGAAGACTTGCTGACAAGCTTGTAGAGGTCGCCAAGACCTTTAACAAGATTGTTGACGAGGAGAGAGAAGCTTGCAGGGGAATCTTTGATGCCGTTCTTGATGACACTAAGTTGTTGGGTACAGAAGACTGGAAGAAGCTGAGATATGCTTTGTTGACAGAGGGTCTCAAAGACATTCGAGACAAGCTTACAGCACTCGTGGTGCTTGCTAAATCCGATAAAGAGGACTTAGACAAGTTCGCTGAAGACATGGGAACTACTTGTACCGACCTTGTTGGTGTCTTTGTCGCAGAGCAGTTTGTCGCGGCGATGAAGTCCTATTTAGATTTAGAGGACGATGACGAATACTGAGCATTATGTGTGGGCATCACCTTCGGGTGATGCCCATTCCAGAGTGTTTAGTCTGGTAACTCTCGTTGCTAGAAAGATTTTATGATTTTTTTCATAAAAAAAGTATTGACAAGAAAAAAAGTAAGGCGTTTATACTAATCTTGTAGTTAAGAGTTACACACACGAGAGTTGAGAGTGAAGGGAGAACATCATGAACATTCAGAACAGACTGGCAGACCTTGTTGACAGTGCACGCGCTTTTCAGTGTGACATTAAGTCGCTCGAGAATGAGAAGCTCATGGGTGTTGTGTCGGAAGACTACAAGCGTAGTCTGAAAGCACGCGCGTTGAAGAATCTGGTAGAGGTTAAGAAAGCTTACTATGAGCTTGTCGATGACGTTGAGGGTTTTAACTATGAACTTGATGGTGAAGACCTTTTTAACATCATAACAGCACTGACCACGGAGGTGAGATAATGAATACCATGTTCTACAAGGTAACTTGCAGAGACAAAGAGACTGGTGGTGTGTTTGACCAGTTCTTTAAGATAGACCCGCTTACGGGTTCTATCAATACAGAAGACTTGGTGATTCTTTCCAAGTCTCTTATGACCCACGAGGAATACTTGAATGACAAGTTGGACACCTACTTTAACAGCTATGTTTCTTCAGTCAAGTATGCACACTCCTGCGAGGATAAATTCCTCGCCGGTAATCTCAGCTTCAATGTCTATGAGTGCAGTATGGCGCTGAACGATGAGTACATTGAAGTGGTGAAGAAGCAGTTGAGAAGTGTGGTGAGAAGAATGCAGAGAAGCGGTTATGAAATCCCGAGAAAAGAGGTGATACTCAATATAATCAAGGAATAACTCTTTAGTGCTGACAATGCCTATCACCAGAGAAGTTTAGGTGATAGGTGTCAGTGAGTACTAAAGAGTGGTAAAGAGTGAAAGGAGAGAACACACATGAAACTGAAGGTAAAGAAGAATCTGAAATCCATGATTGAGAGAGAAGAGGGAGTGGTTGTAGTCCCTGCTGAGATTAAACCCGCCGCGCGAAAGAAAGAGGGGAACAAGTTACCGCCAGATGGTTACACACCCTATGTTCACACCGATTAGGTTTCTGGTGAGAGAGACGCGCTCCTCAAAAAGACCCGACAAAGGTGATAAAGCAGTATTTAGAATTGTCGGTGAAGAGGTTCGATGATGACGAAGCACTTCCTTTTATCTGGATTCAGATGTATCAGGAGAGTGACTTCTACACGGGATATCTGAAAGGGAAGACAGTCTATCTCCCGCTTGAAATGTTCGGAGACCTGTTGGACAACCTCTATGCTCTTGATGAGGAATGCACGAAGAGAAAAAAATTTGAGAAGAAGTGGTAAACAGCCCCACAGAGGATAACACCTCTGCGGGGTCTTTTTTTGTGTCTAAAGAGGTGTTACAGAAGACGAGGAAACACTAAAAAGTGGGTCTAAGAAAAATTTAAGAAGTCGGATGAATATATTCGAGGATAAGGTGTATTTATGCAATACATAGGGTAGGTGCTATATACGCATCACACATAGGAGTGTGCCTAAACAGCAGGCTCACAACTTCCGCGAACTCGTAAATAGGACAGGTAACAGAGACCACCTACAGAAGAGCGGTGATAGGTGCTATACAGACGCGCTAGAGAGGTGAGAAGGAAGTGGGAAGTTGGTGATGAGTGTGTCGTGATTGTCTTTAGTGTCATACCACCCGCCTAACGCTATACCTATAGACCTGTGATAGCTATGACCTATCAGAACGCGTTTTAAGACACTTTAATGTCTTACCCTATAGAGAATAGCTTAAAGACCTTAGACACACCTTAAAAGACCTTGTAGACGCTGAAAACACTATATACACTCCCCGCGCCGTCACTGTCTGAACGATTTAACACATTTCGCACAGAGTTGTGCCATGTGACACTAGTGTTTTAATGTGTTTAAGTGGTGAGATTAAAAAGAGTGTTTGATTGTGTTTCGCTGAAAAGAGACACCCCACCCTTAAATGGTGTTAGTGTTGTGTGCGTGTGCACCAAGCAATTTATTTTAGGAGAGAAGTTTGTAGGGTATTGGTAGTTGCTTGATGTGTTTTAGGAGAGAAGTTTGTAGGGTATTGGTAGTTGCTTGATGTGTTTTAGGAGAGAAGTTTGTAGGGTATTGGTAGTTGCTTGATGTGTTTTAGGAGATAGTGTGCATAGGTTATTGGTGTTATTCCCAGAATAGCCCAGTATGGTTAGTTGGTGTATAACAGCCCCATTTATACATACCTAAAAAATCATGCGTGTTCACAGCCCCACAAGTGGTAGTTGGTTATTTATACACAATAATGGTATAAATACTCTAAAAATTGAAGTGAATGTCTGGTTGTGGTAGAAAGTGTTGGATTCTAAAAAACTGGTCAAAATTAAACCTCAGGAAATGTGGTGATAAACACGCGCCGTTATAAGACTAACACCTCAAACACTAAACAGGTGACAGAGCAAGACTAAAACAGACACAACAAACACCTAAACACCCGAAGTTATTTAGTGTTTAGTGGTGGTTGCCCTCCGAGCGCGAAGCGCGAAGGAGCAGAGCTCCCTGTGCGAAGCACGGGGAGTGATGTGACAGTGTGAAACACTGTGATTGTTGTAATTTCAAGGGTTACATCTTCAGATATAGATTATACCGTAAGGTATAATCTATATCTTGTAATAAATATCTAAGATATTTAATATTATATTATTTATATATATATATATATTAGGTCTGTAATACTAAATCTGTAATTAGTTCTGTAAACGCGCGCGATAATCGCACGCGCGATATTATATAGCGACCACGTTTAGGTGTTTGGTGTGTCATTGAGTGTCCCGAGAGTGTGACTGAGTGTGGTGAAAAAGTTTTTTTGAAAAAAACATGTTTGACAAGTTTGGTGAGATGTGCTATCTTGAATGTGCTCCCTGATGAGTTCGGTGAGCTCCGTCGTGCAGACGTTGCGGGTTACAATCTGCTAGGTTTCTTCCAAGCCTGCCTAGCGGATGGAAGTGGTCTCGACTAGGGACGAGATGCAGAGCAAGTTTTAGATTCTAGGATTTAGCTCCAAAGAGGAATCTCAGAGATTCGGGGTTCTTGTCTATGTCTTAGTGTCACAGGAATGTGGTTGTGATGCGATAGGCAAGAATTTCTCTGAGAAGCGTGTGCAAGTCACGCCCACTTCGCTAGGGGAAGGAGTTACCCTTGCGCCTTCTCTGAATTGTTCATGTGTGTTTGAACGCTCCTATCGGGTGGTAGTATTGCTGACTACCACCCACCTTTGTTTTTAGGGGTAGACAAGGGTGATTTACAGTGATTTTACAAGATTGTTAAAGTGTGCTAGAGTGTGCTTGTAACTGATTGTGTAACCGATTGACAGACTAAAAGACAGGGGTGTAAAGATGGTCAAGAATTTAATCATTGTGAGTTTAACAGCCGTGAGCTTGTTCCTTTTGTGGGACAATGATAGACTGCACAAGAAGGGTGAAGAGTTGTTAGACCTGTGCAATGAGTATTCAGGACTTGTTACTCAGGTGTCAGACACTTATTCAGGTGCTATTGACACATACAAAGAGACGGTAGAGGTTTATCAGAACAGAGACGCCTTTTATGAAGCAGGAGCTTGAGAGCGTTACGGGACACATGAAAAGCCCGATTCAGTATTCCAGAGAGGACTTTGAGTTACTCTGCAAATGTGTTTTAGCAGAGGCAGGGGACTACAAAGGTCACGATGAGAGCCAGAGACTTGCCACATCGGTTATCTTAAACAGGGTTGCCAGTTCAAGATTTCCTAACAGCGTCCGAGAGGTGATTTATCAAGGTGGTAAAAATCACCCGCAATTTGTTGTTGCATATAACGGTATGTTAGACAATGCAGAGCTAGACGTTAAAACGGTGATGAATGTGTACTCCGTTTTAATGAGCGGTTCTCAGTTACCTTCGGATGTGTTATTTTTCCACAGTTCTTCTACTACAGGTGCTTGGGTAGATTCTCTGTACACCTACAAGACAGTTCAGGGAACAGTGTTTGCGAGGGATTAAAATATGGTCGAAGTACAGCTTGGTCTTTATAGACACTTCAAAGGTGGTTATTACTTTGCCAACAATTACTTGAAGGATGAGAGTAATGACGGCGAGGTTAAGATTCAGTATTTTGACGTAATGAATCCCAATTTAGGGTACTTTACCCGCTCCTTTAATGACTGGAACGCTGATATAAGTGACAGAGAGGACAATGTAACAGGTCAGACAAAACGCTTTGAGCGTGTTTCCAGTATTGATAACTGTTTAGGTGACTACTCTACAGAGAGACTTATTGAAGAGCTTAGAGGAAGGGGTGATAGTCCCTATCAGTTTTCAGACATTGAGGGGTTGAAGTCTAAGGTTATAAGTACTGAGTATGTAGTGTGTGTGGGTGTGTCTGTGTATGATGCCAGTGGTTTCTACACACTTGCGTCTTTTGATACCAGAGAGGAAGCAGAGAAGTATTGTGAAATCAATACTAAGTATGCTCCGAGAGCTAGGGTTTATAAGAGGGTCTTTATCGAAGACTGAGTTTAGTGGTCAGCACTTTAGGGTGTTTGACCACTTTTACTTTTACTGCTACACTGTGTTTGTCACTAGTTACTGTCATTTGATTGAGAATAGGAGGAAAAGACAGTGCTTAAAGTCAAGGGTGTTGAAAACATTGAGAACTCTGTTATAGCAGAAGAGACAGAGGACAGAAGAGAGCTTTTAGATATTGAGGGAAAGAGTATTGAATCCCTGATTGAGAAAGCCGAGGACATTAAAGAGAACAGTTCAGATTACCTTGTTACTCGGGCAAACTCTGAGAATGTTCGCTTTAATGAGAATGCAGGACTTACTATCATTCCTGATGGTGGTAGTGCTATGAGCTTTCAGCTTTCCAGATACGCTTTAGGTCAGTTGGGTTCCAAGATTGGTGTGCCGTCAAGATACTTGGAGAAGTGTGTGAGCAGCGGTCGTATTGATTTAGCACAAGACAACGTGAACAGTTGGCTTGAAGACTTTAACAGAGACCTGTTTGTTAGAGAATATCAGGGAAGAGTTAGAGGTATTCTTTCCAGTAGGTATTCTGTGTGTGATGCACCTGATATTCTTAACACTGTTAGTGAGGTTGTTGATACCAGTCACTACAAGGTTAAGGGTTCATATCTCAATGAAGAGAGACTGCATCTTAGGTTAGCTGATACAGAGATGTTACCGATAGACGGTGAAGATTTATTCGCGGGAATTTTTATTGACAGCTCCGATGTTGGTAGAAGCATTCTTACTGTCAAGTTTGGTATCTACAAGCAAGTCTGCACGAACGGTCTTGTTGTTGCCAGAGCAGGTGGTGTTCTGTTTGAGCAGAAACACATTGGTATTGACCAGAAAGAGTTCCGCGAAGGGTTGAGAGCTTCTTTAGCTAACGTAGAGAGCTTGGTTGAGAACTCTACACAGTGGGTTAAGAGAGCTAAGACTTTAGGTGCCTGGGGAAACAGAAGAGATGTTAGAACCCGAGACCTGTCTAAAGAGGAGATGGAATCCTTCATAAATCACATTAGGAACCTTACCACACTTTCCAGAGAGAGTTCTGAGAGGGTTGTAAGTGTGATGTTAGAGAAATACGAAGACAATCGTTGGGGATTGATTAACAGCATTACTGAAGTTGCACAGGACTTTACACTTGAGAAGAGACTTGACCTTGAAAGGGTTGCGGGAGGTTTACTAGTCGCATGATGTGAGGTGTCCCTCAATAGTCCTGAACTGAGACGGGAGAAGATATGTGTATTGAAGAGCTTAGAGAAAGACTATTGAGGGATTTATCTCTGATTAACATGCCTGTGGACGAAGTAGACCTCTACTTTAGACCTTACAGCAAGACGTACTACGGGAGATACTTCCCCGTGCGCGACTTTAGAGATAGACCTAGGGTGTTTATATATCCGTATGCTAGTAAGTGCGGTGAGCTTATGAGCTATGACAAGGTGTTTAGTGTGTGTGTTCACGAAATGTGTCACCACATTCAGTATATGGATTCTTCTTTTGTGCGTAACAAGGGTGTGATGCACGACACTAATTTCTGGAAGTTATACAACCACTATATGTCACGCGCAGAGAAGTTCGGGTTGATAGAAAGTGAGGATGAGAATGTTTTACTGGCTCAGTAAGTTTTCAGTTAAGCTAGAGATAGGCATTAAGATGTTTGTCAACGCTGTTTCCTTTTTAGCACTGTCTCCGCTTTTGGTGCTTCTTTTGTACTATGTAGCAGTTGACAGAGCGGGTAGTGCTTTTTGTGTGAGCTTGGCAATCTTTACTTGCTTACACATTTGTAAGACAGTTTGAGGTGAATAGATGAGTGATATTGGAAAAACTTGTAGATATGCCTATTGAAGAGTTCAGAAGAGAGATTGTTGACCAGAAGGTAAACGTGGGAACAATCAATACACTGATTCTGAATTTAGAAGGTGCTTACCATCAACTCATTATAGCTAAAGACGGTTTGATAGCGTCTGATTCTAGGTGTACTGAAGCTAGTATCAATGCAGTAGAAGGTCTTTATGCTGAAATGACTAAGATTGAGTTAAAGGTAGTGTTCTTGAAAAAGTTGAGGAAAGACTACTTGAAAGCGGGAAATCAAGAAAAATTGACAGTCCTAAGTAGTGTTGCTATACTTGCTTTGACACTTGAAAAAGTGAATTTCACAAACAGATTATAGGAGGTTTGAACAATGAACAACGCAGAGCTTATGAAGGGTTTGGACATGACTATTGAGGGTCTCTCTCTATGATTAGAGAAGCACTTCTTGAACAGAACAGTGTAGCAAGCACTGTTGCTGTGGGGAAGTCCGAGAAAGTTGAAGAACCTTTAGAGGTGGTAGATACCACTGAAGACCTTCGGGCTTCTCTTCAGCGCATGAAGTACAATGAGTTTAAGAAGTACGCCGCAAGTCTGGGTGTTAAGTGCACAGGTTCTCGGGATGAGATTCTTGAGAGAATCCTTGCTTTGAAGTCTGAAGAGCAGTCTGGTGAGAGTGTAGAGACTACAGAAGAGGTGGTTGAAAAGACGCCTGATAAAGTGATTCCGTTTCTAAGGTCAAGAGAAAGACTGCTGAAGAAGTGGAAGAGGATTCCAGAGATGAGTTTGACAAGCAGGCAGAGGAGATTGCTGAGACTACTGATGTAGGTGATATTCTTGAAGCTTTAGATGACGTAGGTATCAAGGCTACTAAGAAGAACTATCTGAGCAAGCTTGCTGAAGCTCTGAGAAAGGGTCTCATTGAAGCGGATGATTCTGATGAAGAGGATTCCGAAGATGAGGTTGAAGAGACCGAAGAAGAGCTTCCCTTTGAGAATGAGACCTCTGAGGAAGAGGAAGATGATTCCGATGACGAAGAGATTGATGAGGATTCCTACTTCCCGCAGTATGACCCTGAAGGATTCAATGACCCTGATGGTTCTTACATGACTGATGAGAGAGCAGAGAAGATTCATGAAACCGTTGGTAGTATCATTTCCAACTATGAGGATGAATCTTTAACGAGCGACGAGGTTGAGAAGTATATTGAGGAACATGCTACTCAGGAAGAGATTGACCTTCTCGGAGAAGACTACACAGAAGAGGATGCTCTCAAGCTTTACATTGAGCTTGTGAAGAGAACCATTGATAACGATGGTGAAGAGCATGATACTCATGACCCCTACGAGATTGGTGAAGACAACTTCTGCTGCGGTCACAAGCTGAAGTATATGAAGAAGACTGGTAACTACTACTGTGAACTCTGTGGTGAGGAGTATGAAGCAGAGTAATGTAGACCACATAGATTGGGGAGGGGTCTCAAGACTCTTCCCCTCTTCTTTTTTACACAGAAGGGGAAATAGAATGATTTTATGTGTAGATAGCACAGTGCTGAAGGAAAGTCCCGACATTCAGAAAGATATAGGTCTTGGTAATATACTAGACAATCACACAAAGTACTTTAACACTATTTCGGATGCTTACAGAGAGCATTTCACACCCTTAGACTTTAGTGTTAGTATTAGGTCTTTGTACACTAACCTTGTTCTTGAGAGAGAGCAGTTAGGTGAAGACGGCAGAGAGTTAAAGCTGTATTACAGAAACATAACCAACGCGCCAGAAGTGATTCACAGGGGAGTAGACTTAATTATGTACATGACAAGTCTCGGTGTGTTGACTGATGTTATGTATAGTGCCAACCTTGAAAGAATTATGGATAGACATTCTATCTTTCAGTGTATGGGTCTTTACAACCCCTGTATTACTTAGTGAATCCCGCCATATATTCCCACGTTATCCTTACAGATGAAGGTGCTGAAGAGCTGAAGAGCTGTTTAAGAGAGGGTAGACAGTTTGTGCCTATAAGAGAGATGCAGACTGAGGGAAACGCTATTCCCTTGTTAGACACTTTGAAGATTGTGGAGAGAAGAGATGAATGACCAGTTTAGAGTAGAGGACATAACCTTTAAGGGAGCGCGGAGACAGAGTGAGATTTTGAAAGAGATGGGTGAAACACCTAAAGAGACAGCAGTCTCGGGTGTCCCTGTCTCTATGACACCAGAACAGGTGAAGCAGTTTTATCTCTCCCGCGCTGAAGAGACCGACAATATGCGGGAGAGAGCTTTATATCATTTAACCGTAAAATGGATAGATGATATGCTCTTCTACAAGAAGAGAGTTACAGAGTACGAACTTAGGGAAGAGAAGATTGCCGAGACAAAGGACACGTCAACGGAAGTAGACTGAGGGTTGCATTTTGCAACCCTTATTTTTTTTGCTATACTTGTAGCAGTTCAAACGCGAAAGAGAGGTACATGAATGTTTAACTTGAAAGACTTTAGAAGACAGGATGCAGAGACTTTTGTTTCAGGTGATACTGTGATTAAAGAAGAGTTTAATTCTGAAGAGTGGGATTGTCCCGAAGCTTATAAAATGGCGGGAATTGTGGGGTATGAGCCTATGCTTGCAAAAGAGCTTGAGGGAGAAGAAGTTCAAGATGAGAAGCTAAATGATACAGGCTATCTACTTGAAGAGAAGTTTGATGGAACTAGAGCTCTGGTCTACTTTCTTTCACAGACCGACTTTAACACAAAAGAGGACATTGGATTCTGCCGAGTGTTTAGTAGAAGAGTTAGCAGAAAAACAGGGTTCTATGTTGAGAACACAGATAGTCTTCCACAGATTAGGGAGTTAAGCATTCCAGAGCTTGCAGGAACCATTTTAGATGGTGAGATGCTAGTTGACGGGAAAGAGTTTAAGGACGTTTCTAGCATCATGAACTGTACTTGGGATAAAGCTATTGATAGACAGATTGAGAATGGGTTTATCTCATTTCACGCCTTTGACATTCTTTTCTATAAAGGTATTGACCTTAGAAAGATGCCACTACACAGAAGAAAGGTGTATTTAGAAGATGTGGTGAACAGTGTAGCAAGTGATTATATTAAGCTTGTTACTAGCAATGACTGTGGTAAGAAGATTCCCTGTAGTCTCTATGAAGAGACACATGGAACTCTTCAGAGCGTCTACAATGCCCTTAGAGAGCAGGGAAAGCTTGAAGCCTATCCTTTATTCAGTAGAGAGTTTGGAGATAGCTTAAAAGAGCGTATAGAGCTTAGAGAGTTGTCGCCTAGAGCTTTTTTTATGAGTATATTGTAGCTTCAGGTGGTGAGGGACTTGTGTTGAAACCCAAAAAGCGGGAAGTATAGACACGCAAGAGGTTGGGAATATTCTAAGATTAAAAAAAGTTCTTGACTAGGGAGCTAATTGTTTTAGGGTTCAGTGAACCCACTAGAGAATATACCGGTAAAGACATTAGAAAGTGGGCTTACTGGGTAGATAAAAACAACAAGCGTGTTATTGGGAACTTCTATGGTGATTCTAACTACACCCCTGTGACTAAGTTCTACTACTTTAACCTCGTAGGTAATCTTTTACTCGGTGTGCTGATTTCTAAAAAAATGAATACGAGAATCTTGCAAAAAAACAAGCGTGGAGAGGTGTTCGTTCCTTCAGATTTCAACCTTGATATTAGATTGGATGAAGACTACTACATTATGACTGTGTGTGAGTGTTCTGGGTATGATGATGAGACTAGGGAGTTCTTTACAAAGAAGAAAGACAGTCTTGTGGGTACTGTAGTAGAGGTTAAAGCAAACGAGATATTCAAAGATTCGGGGAGATTGAGACACCCTAGATACATGAGACAGAGGTTTGATAAAGAAGCAGAGAGATGTACTTGGACTGAACATATAGGAGCAAAGAAGTGATATGATAACCTGTCCTTATTACCCAATCCCCACCCAATTAGTACCCAATTAGTAGTAGGAGGTGTTCATGTTAAAAGGGTTTTTTACTAAAAGAGCTATTGAGAGTGTAATGACTGGTTTCAAACCTACAGAAGTGAATGCGGGAAGAATAAGCACTACAGACTTGGTAAACAAGATTTACAATTTCTGTGAAGTGTATTCTGGTAGAGTTATGTACCCGTATCAAGGTCAGTTCTCTAAGCGCATTATTCGTTCAGTGTTAGAAAATGACGGCGCAGAGATTACAGCTCTATTTAGCAGACAGTCTGGAAAGACTGAGACTGTAGCTATTACTGTTGGTGGTCTTATGATTATCCTTCCACAGCTTGCTAACATGCCTATGTTCTTGGATGATTCAAGATTGAGAATGTTCAAAGAAGGTTTTTGGGTAGGAATCTTTGCTCCTAGCTACAGACAGGCACAGACCACCTATAACAGAATGCGCGGAAGAATGATGTGTAAGGAAGCTGAAGCAGTATTGACAGACCCCGACTTTAGGCTTGAATTTACCACTTCCAATGGTCAGACTGTTATGTTGTCTAATGGTTCTTTTTGTACCGCATTCTCCGCAAGTGATGGTAGTAACATTGAGGGTGAATCTTTCATGTTCATTATCTGTGAGGAGTGTCAAGATATATCGAACTTTAAGATACGAAATCTATTCACCCTATGGGTGCAGCTTACAACGCTACAATTTGTAAGATTGGAACAGCTACCACCTATCGAGGTGATTTCTATGAATCCATACAGCGCAACAAGAAAGACTATGAAGATGGTAGATTAGCAATTAGAAATCACTTTGAGTATAACTACAAGGTTGTTATGAAGTACAACCAGAAGTACGCAAGATATGTGGAGAGAGAGAAGAAAAGTCTTGGAGAGAGTTCAGATGAGTTTCAGATGAGCTACAACCTAAAGTGGATTATCTCAAGAGGTATGTTCGTTGATATTCGTGAGCTTGAGAAGACCTGCGGCGACGAGTATTTAGACAGAGTGATAGCAGACCATCAGGCAACCCATGTTATAGGTATAGACATAGGTGGCGGTAGTAGTCGTGGAAAGAGTGATGCTGATAGTACAGTATGTACTGTGGTAGAAGTAGACTGGAACAATCCTGTACTAATGGAGACCAGAGTAGACGAAGAGACGGGAGAAGATATTACCTACCTTGCTTATAACACCTACATAAAAGACTGGCTAGAAATAAGTCCAGAGGTAGCTGAAAAACTACGAAGAGCAGTATAGTATGGTTATGGACTATGTTCAGAACTTCAAAATTGCTAGAATGGTGATAGATGCTACCAGAGAAGCAAGTCTCGGTCAGAGAATACAAGCCAATGTTAGGTTTGATGTGGTGTTGTTTACCTTTAGCAGTAAGAGTAAGTCGGAAATCTATAAACACCTGAACACTGAGATAAAGACAGGTAGAGCTAGATTCCCAATGGGTAAGGACACTGTAGTGACCAGAGAGTATAGGAAGTTTTCACAGCAACTTTCAGACCTTGAAAAAAAGGTTACAGTGGTAGTTATCTTGTAGTGTCACATCCTGCTGAAAGAGGAGCACATGACGATTATCCAGACAGTTGGGCATTAGCAGTGTGGGGAGCTAAAGACGCAGGGTATGTTGACCGCACAGAGACACAAGATAGAAGTAAGGTGTTGAGCGTCCATCAAGAACAATCTACCTTTAGGGGAAGAAACAAGATGACAGGAAGACGGAGGTAAGTATGATAGAGAATTTTAAGAGAAGATTTTCTGATGGTGTTGAAGACACACTAAACATTGGAGCATTGATTAGCGCGGGAAATCTTACTAATGATGAATCACACAGGTTGTCTGTGATTAGAGAAGCATGGAACTTCTATGAGGGTTATCACTGGGAGGGATTGATAATTTAGATTCCCCACAGGTCACTTTTTAATTACTGCCGTGCCTTTGTGAACAAGTTTGTGTCCTTTGAGTTAGGTAAAGGGTTTACTATCAATACACCTGATGATGTGAACAGTTTTGGTGTTACAATCAATGATGACAAGGTGATTGTCAATGCTGACATTGATGGTAATGGTGTTATTGTTCCAGAAGAGGGAATGTCGGGAGAGACTAAAGTTAGAGTTATGCGGAAGAACACAAATGACTTCCTAAATGATGTGTGGAACGATAACAAGAAAGATGCTCTGTTGACAGAACTTGGTCAGTCAAAGAGTGTGTCGGGAGATGCATGGATAAAAGTCCAGTATGAGAAGCCCGAAGATTTAGAAGACCCCTTTGGTGAGTACCCGAACGGTAGAGTAAGAATCAGTGTTGTTCCCACACAGTATGTATTTCCGCGCTTTGATAACCACGATAAAGACCGCTTAGAGAGCTTGTTAATCATGTACCCTATTAGAGCTAAGAAAGAATCTGGGGCAGTGTTTAAGAGAGCTATAGAAGCTACTGTGATATATAAAGAAGTGTGGACTAAAGATTCTATTGAAGTCTATGAAGATGGCGAACTTACAGATTCGATGGAGAACCCTTATGGGTTGATTCCTTTTGTCCAGATTAAGAACTTTCCTGTTGCGGGAAGAACTCACGGGGTAAGTGATTTAGAGGATATTATTCCGCTTAATGTGGAGATAAACACTAAGAAGAGTGATGTTTCAGAGGTCATTGATTACCACTCCGCGCCGATTACTTTAGTGTATGGTGCCAGAATTGGAAACCTTGAGAAAGGTGCTAACAAAGTCTGGGGTGGTCTTCCTAAAGATTCCAGAGTTGAGAACCTTGCATTACAGGGAGACCTGTCTGCCAGTGTTGGTTACATTTCCAGTGTTAAAACAGCAATGTGTGAAATCGCGGGAATACCTGAGACCGTTTTAGGTGGTGCTACTGCTATCAGTAACACTAGTGGTGTTGCTCTTCAGTATATGAATCTTCCCTTGATTGAGAGAACGCGGATTAAGAAGAATAACACGAAAGAAGGTCTTGAAAAGGTTAATAAGCTTATTCTGTTTATTGCGCTTAGTGAGGGGCTGATTGAAAAGCCAGATGAGTTACCTATGGGTGTGTTTGTTAGAAACGAGGTAGAGATACCTGAAACACTCCCGAAGGATGAACTCATTGAGCTTCAGAAGATTCAGCAGGAAATGTCTTTAGGTCTTGAGAGTAGAAGAGGTGCTCTTGAGAGAATGGGGACTACTGATAATGTTCAGGAGAAGCTTGATGAGATTGACGCGGAGAGAAGTTCCCACCCCGAGCTTTATAACCCGTCTCTTCAGGAAGAGTGGTATCAGAGTAACTTCATGTCTCCCACAAATGCGGGTGGAATGTTAAATGGACAAACACCTACTGAGCAAAATGAACATTGCAAAAAAACGGCGAGAATAAAGCTGAAGAATAATTTAGTATACCTATCAGTATACATTAAGTGGGTAGACTTTGAATTTTCGGTATGTTAATATGACACTAATTCAATAGGAGGTAACTATTATGATTAAGAATCGCGGTTTTATTGTAGAACAGGGTGTTGCACTGACTAAGACTGTTATTGAAATGCTTTCCATCAAGGCATTTGCAGAAGGGGGCGAGCCTGAAGAGGATGAGCCCGCAAACACTCCGAATGTTACGATTAACTATGAGGATTTGATTGCAAAGGCAAGACGGGAAGAGAAGGAGAAGTAGTACAAGACCATTGATAAGCTGAAGGTACAGATTGATACTCTGACCACACAGCATAACAATGACCTGTTGGTTATTGCAGACCTTCAGAAGAAGTTAGACGAGGCTGTATCTAAGCTTTCTACTGCGGGAAAGAATGACACTGAAGAAGTTAAGACCCTTAAAGCGGAGATTGAATCCCTTACTAAGTTGAAGGGTGAGCTTGAGAATAAGGTGAAAGACTTTGAGAAGATTCCTGTGGTAGATAGAGACGAGGTAGAAGCCGAAGTCAGAGCATCCCTTGAGGAAGAGTACAAGGTAAAGACCTATAAGGCAGAAAAAGCTCGCCGAGTTGAAGGACGAGATTTTAGTCCCTGAGCTTGTGTGTGGAAACACGGTTGAAGAGATTGATGCCTCGATTCAAAGTGCTTTGGACAGAAGTAATGAGATTAGGAAGTCTCTTGGTGGTTCTTCCAGTAATAAGAGAACACCTAAGAGAGCATCCAATCCTGATGTTTCTGGTATTCAGAACACTGCGGTCAATCTTGATAAGCTTGCCTCGATGGATGTTAGAAGCCCTGAGTACGCAGAGTTGCGCGCACAGTTAGGTCTTAGATAAAGACCTACTAAAGAGGAGGATATAATATGAAGATTGCTAAGAAGAATTTTTTTGGTATGTTTGCAGTTAAGGCGTATGCTGATACTACAGTAGCAACCACTGTTGGTCAGACTAATGGTGGTACGCTGTTTAGTAACGGTGTGCGAACTGTCTACTCTAAAGAGATTGAGTTTAAGGCTATCCCGCTTATGCGGTTTAGTCAGTTCGCTACGCAGAAGACTGAGCTTGGTGTAGAACCGGGTCTTACTATTTCCATGCTTACCTATGATAACTTGAAGCTCGGCGGTGCTCTTCAGGAGATGAAGAACATGACCACGCAGGCTTTGAGTGGTTCTATGAAGCAGATTACCGTTCAGGAGCATGGTAATGCAGTGACGAACTCTGAGCTTCTTGTTCACAGTTCTTTTGATGACATTATGGCTACCACTACCACGCTTCTCGGTAGAGACTATGCTATGGTTATGGACTGTGAGCTTAGAGATGTAGCACTTTCTGAACTAACCGTGTCTATGCACATGGTCGTGCATCCAGAGACCAGATTACGGCGACTGATAAGATGAACGTCGCTACCATTAAGGATGCGATTGAGGTTCTTGCAACCAACAACGCTCCGAAGTATGGTAACGCAAGTTGGGTATGCTTCGTACACCCGCATCAGTCCAGAGACCTTCGGGATGATTCCGCGTGGATTAACGCTTCTAACTATGGAGCACCTGAGCTTCTCTTTAATGGTGAGATTGGTCGTATTGATGATACCCTGTTTCATTGAGACCACACTTATGTGTAATGGTAAGGCAGCTGCGACGGACCCTGCACATAAGGCATATCTCAAGAAGGGCTTTGGTGGTGATGGTAGCAATCCCGCACTGACTAACTGTGATGTATTTCAGGCAGTTATTTTCGGTGATGCTTACTACGGTATTGCATGGTCTCTTCCGATTGAGCTTTAGAGACAACGGTGTTGAAGACTTCGGCAGAAAGAGAAGCCTTGCATGGTATGCTATCTGGGGAACGGGACTTCTTCACAACGAGTACGGTGTTGTGATTGAGACCGCCTAAGTTTAGGTAACTCACATGTGTTGTGGGGAGTGGGAGATTACTCTTCACTCCCCGTTTTTATAGAAAGAATTGGAGGAATTTAAGATGGCAGTTAAGAAGAATGCAGATAAGACTGAGCCGAAGGTTGTAGTTGAACTTGCGGAGGAGAGTGTTTCTACTGAAGCAGTAAACACCAATGACAGTGAGGTACAGGTTGACACTGAGACCATTAAGGTGAAGAGTGCGCCGAGCGGTGATGTTAAAATCAGAATGCGGAGCAATCATACCTGTACTATTGCAATGATTAGATACGACCTTGAAGCGGGAAAGACCTATGTAGTTCCTGAAAACGTGAAGAAGATTTTAGACGGAGCAGGTCTTTTAGCACCTTTGAGTTAAGTAAGGAGATGGGACTATGTTATTAGATGTTAAAGAGATGATTTCACTGTTGAGAAACAGTGTGAACATACAGCAAAAAAATGACGGTGTAGAAGACCCCGCTTATTCAGCTATGACAGACGATGACATTGGTCTCTATTTGAAGCTCGGTGCATCCAGAGCTACAGATATTGGAGAACTATCTTTGCTAGACCAGAGCGAGGTATATCCTGTTTTACTTCTAGCAAAGATGGAACTCTATACACGACTTGCCACGTTACAGGCAGACAAAGTAGATTTAGGTGCTGACAACAACAACTATATCAAACAGTCTCAGCGGTTTGACCACTACATAAAGCTTAGAGATTCAGCTAAAGCGGAGTATGAGTTGTGGTTAGAAAAATGAGGGCAAGAGTAAAGTTGAAAGCTATGATGTACTGTTAAGCAACAGACACTACACTAGCAGGAACTATGAGAAGCAAGTGACACCTAGAGTTTCTATAATCATGGATTCCTTTGACTAATGACAGTGTGAAGTTTCATTGGAACATGAAGAACACAAGTCACTTTGGTCGTTACAAAGTGTATTTAGGGGCTTCACCTGTAGTTGACCTGAATAGAGATGGTGCTCTCTACAGTGACAAACTTTTAGGAGAACCAGTTCTCCTGAAGAGTACAGGTAACATTAGAGACAACTTTCACGAGATTGAAGGTCTAAATCCAGACACACTATATTATCTTGCGGTGTTTTCTATTGAGAGAAACCAAGTCTTTGGTGTGTCACAGATTTCATTTACTACGTTGAAAGCTCTTGCGGATGAAGAAGACATTTCCACAAGAAACTTAGGAGGTGTTTTAGGTGGCTGATAAAAAAACATACGAAAAAGAGTTCGTCGAGGGTGTACAGGAAATCTTTACTACACTGTTTAATCAGAGTAATGCTGAAGAAGGTGATGGTGTTTTCTTCTACCCTAAGAGCGATAACACTACACTGAACATTTATGGCGAAAGCAAAGACAGAGTGTGTAAAGAGCCAAAGCTTTTAGTCTGTAAGGCTGTAATCTCTCCAAGTATCAGTGAGCAAGATGTGCGTGGGGTGAATCTTCAGGGAACATTTACAGTCACATTAAAGTCTCTTCAGAATAACGGAATTGATGTAAGTGACCTAGATAGTTTAGTAGGGGTGTTATGAAGTTTCATAACACCTTTTATTTAATAGACAGCGTGACCCCGCGTGCATATGTTGAGGACGTGTTCTTGCTGTATGACTTTAGCTGTACTGAGGCTAAGAACTTCTCTGTTAGACTAGAAAGCGGGGTGTGAGTATGGGTCTAAAGCTTGAATTAACAGGTGACTGGGGTAGAGCACTGAACCACCTTAGAAATCTGTCTGTTAGGTTAAAGCCTACTTTTACAGCACAATTTGATAAAGACGGAAAGTTTGTTCTTGAAAAGATGCGGGGACATATAGACAGTCAAGACCTGTCTTGGACACCTTTAGCTGAGAGAACGATTGAGCTTAAAGGTGGTGACACTACTATCATGGTAGAGACAGGTCAGCTAAAGAGCGGGTTAGAAGTAAAGAGAGTTAAGTCTACAGCTAATGGTGTCACCTTCTTTGTTGGTGCTTCTGAAGGTAAGAGCCATGAAGGTGGAATGTCAATGAAAGACCTGTTAGTGTGGCTTGAGTATGGAACTGATAAACTTCCCCCGAGACCTTTGGTCTCGACCTACGGCGCAAGAAGTAGAGAAGATTTTGAAAGATAACTGGAAAGACTTGTTCAGTGATTTAGTGAAAGGAGGTTAAAGATGCCCGCAAATGTTTGGTTTGAGCAAGTAGATACAGCCTTACTAGAAGAGGTAAAAAATACTGTTAAAGTAGAATCTTCTGGAACTCTGATTCCTGTTCCTAGTGTCATTATTAGAAAGCCTGAAGAAGATTTTTAAGATAGAGATATTCCCCTGTATAAGCCTCTACAACAAAGGGTACACGCATGACTTGAAGAGATATGACCCCGCACCTGTGGTCATGTCTAAAAAAACGATTCTGAGAGCCGTGCAGAGATGGAAAACTCTGCTGTGTCCTTTAACTTGAATTACCAGATTGATTTCTGGGCTAAGTATCAAACAGATATGAACACTATGACTATGAGTTGGCTAAACAGCCACTTCAGGTCGTTTAACCTACAAGTTAGAGATGACGGGGGAAATGAGAGAAGTTGTAATGTTATGGTAGAACCTAACATTATTAAGTCTGATTTGGTGTTGGGGAAAGAGAGATTGTTTCACTCCATTGTTAATTGTACTATCTGGGTAGAATTAGACGATGAGAATAGGTATACTACACCTATAGTGACTTACAGGGGCATTGAGACCCACCCAAGCACTGAAAGGGAAGGAGGTTAAGATTATGTTCTATACAGTTACAAACCTTGTTAATGGTCAGCTAGTTTGTGATTTAGCTACAGAGGGTAAAAACTCTTAGATTAAATTCGCGCGAAACTATTACCATTAGTGAGGATGACTTTACAGCCCATATTAAGAATTTATCTGAAAAAGGGCATTGTTAAAGTAACAGAGTTGGTTGAGGAGACTTCTGATAGTAAGAAGACCTACAACAAAAAAAGACTAAGGAAAAAGGAGGACTAAGATATGCCTAGTTATACAGCTCCGGGTGTATATGTTCACGATGTTGTCAGTGGTAGTCAGACCATTGAACTTTTAAGCGCGTCTGTTGGAGCAATGATTGGTGTTACCAGAAGTGGTAAGATTAACGTTGCTCAGAAGATTGGTTCTTGGACTGAGTTTATTCAGTATTATGCCAATGGTCTTGAGACGCCCTTTATGACGAATAGTTATCTTCCCTACTCCGTGTATGGTTTCTTTGCTAATGGTGGTAAAGAGTTGTATGTGGTTAGTGTGAAGAAGAATGCAGTAAAAGCAACCAAGACCTCTACAGGTGGTATTAAGATTACCGCAAAGTATGAGGGTGTTTGGGGTAATGACCTCAAGCTTGTTGTTAAAAAGAATGCGGGGTTTGTAGATACTACAAATGAATCTTATGACCTTACATTCTCTGTGGGAACTTCTGATAGTGTTACTGTGTCTGATGTTCTGGTGTCTAATGCCGTTAGTAAGGTTATGGCAAACACTACAGTGACAAACTGGATTGAAGAGTTTACTGTTGGAACTTCTTTCATTGAAGAGACCGTTGTTTTAGCAGGTGGAACTGATGGTGATTCTTTAGTTGATTCTGACTATGTGGATTCTCTTTCCGCACTTGATGTTGTGGATGACATGACTATGGTTGCAATTCCCGGTCAGACTTCTAAGGTGGTAAACGATGCAGTCATTAGCTATTGTAGTAATAACGGGTTGTTCCCGATTATTGATGTGGCTATGGGTTCTACTGTTGATGCTGTTAAAGCTTACCGTAAAGGTACTACAGCATTTACGGGTGCTCTTGCTTATCCGTGGGGAAGAATGAATGACCCGTTGACTAACACGCTGAAGACAGTTCCCACTGCGGGACACTTAATGGGTGTCTATGCTAGAACCATTGAGGGTCGTGGTGTTCATAAAGCTCCCGCAGGAATTGATGCTGTAGTTCGTGGGTTTGTAGAGATGGAAGTAGCTTTAACTCCTTCTCAGGTGAGCACGCTCAATCCTGTTGGTGTCATTTGCATTACAGCAAGACCCAATGCAGGAATTGTAGTGTGGGGAGCACGTTCTCTTAACTCTGCGGATTCCACTATGAAGTATGTTTCTTGACGGTCTTCTTAACCTGAACATTAAGCGTTCTCTTTACAATGGAACACAGTTTGCAGTGTTTGAGCCGAACGATGAACTTCTCTGGTCTAAGGTGAAGACCTCTTGTAAAGCATTCCTTGAGACCTTGCGTTCTCAGGGCGCGCTGAAGGGAAGTGCAGATGAGGCATACTATGTGACTGTGGATAGCAGTAACAATACGAGTGCCACTATCAATGCAGGACAGCTTAACATTGAGGTTGGTTATGCACCTGTTAAGCCTGCTGAATTTGTCATTATCAAGTTGGCTCATTCTATTGACAGTGAGAGTAAGTAAGGAGGTGAGAGTATGAAGTTTAGTGAGATGATTAAAGAGGTAGTCGCTACCAAGACCTATGCGGCTAGAACCTTTGTCAGTGACCCGCTTCAGGCATTTAGATTCAGAGTGTCTATCAGTGGTATTCCTTCTACTGTTGGTTTCCAGAAAGTAGGTGGACTTAGCCGTGAGGTTGAAGTCTCCACCTATTTGGAGAACATGTACGACCACGAGCACAAGTTGCCCGGTCGTGAGACCTTTGGAGAAATTACTTTCGAGAGAGGTATGTATCAGGACGCTTCTCTTGAAGATGCCTTTAAGAGCTTGTTTACCAATCAGGCTGTGAGAAGAGATGTGACGCTGAATGTTCTTGATAGATTCGGTAACATTCGTAGAACCTTCTCTTTTGCAGAGTGTTGGTTTAGCAAGTATGAGGTTGGTGACTTTGATGCCACTTCTAGTGATGTTCTCATTGAGACCTTGACTATGGTCTTTGAGAACATGATTTAACCGAACATACACTAATCATAAAAAGACCCACACTTGAAAAGGTGTGGGTCTTAGTGTAATATTTAGTTAAAAAGTTTTAGTAAAGTATGGAGGTACTATAACATGGCGGGACTGAAAAAAAGCACAGACTAATGACTTAGATAAAGTGGTAAACCAGTTAGAGAATGAAGAGGTAAGACACCTTGACCTGAACACACCTGTTACGGATGAAGACGGGGTAGTGAGAGACATTCCTCTTTTAGCAGGGTATGTAGACAGAGATGGCGTTTTTACATGACACCTTTTTCCTACCGAGAGATGAACGGACGAGATGAAGAGGCAATCAGTAAAGCAGATATAAGAGCAAATGGTGCTAAAACTGATTAACACCTTATGTGAACGTTGTGTTGTGTCCATCGGAACACTTGATAAGAAGTCTCAGGGACTAAACTGGGGAAACATTATCCGCAGTATGTTAGGTGGAGACCTTGCATATATGGCGTTTAAGATTAGAGAGCTGTCTAAGGGAACTGAGGTAGAGTTTAAGCACATTTGTCCTTCTTGTGGTCAGGAGCTTACAACTATTGTTGACACCTCGGAATTTAGAATCACACCTTTTCATGGTCAGAGAGAGATTCCCTTTGAGTTAATTCGTGGGTACAGAGACCCGTTTGGTCATAAGCACATGACAGGGACTATTTCTATTCCCACAGGTTTTGACCAAGAGGTAGTTGTTCCCGCAATTAAAAAGAATCCCGCCTCTGCTACTACGGTACTTCTCAGTAGACTTATGAAGTTTGATGATAGGGCTACTGTTAGTATCAATCAGGTAGCAGATATGACAGTGAGAGACAGGGAATTACTTGAAAAGATTCTTAGAGAGAACACCTTTGGTGTTGACACTTCACTTGAAGACCTTACCTGTGAAAACTGTGGAGCACCCATTAGGGGGGAAGTTGCGCAAGCAAATTTTCTTTAATGGGGGCATTGTCCTTTGTGAGTGAGGACATAACAGCAAATACGAACATAAATCAGACCTTGATTGAGGTTCATAACCTATCCTACTTTTATCATTGGGGCAGAGAAGAGTGTTGGAATACTCCATGTAGAGAACGCGGGGTATTTAATGACCAGATACGGATGCAATTAAAAGCAGAGAACGGAGACAATACTGGTAGCTCTTCAAATACACCTAAATACAAAGAAAGTTATTGATGAAAGGAGGTAGTTTATGGATTTCGGTTTAGGTCTTATTCTTTCTTTAACCGACAATGCTTCTTTTGGTATTCAGCAGGCAGTAAACAACCTAACCCAACTTACTTCTACAGCACAGGATGTTTCCAGTAGTTTTAATACCCTTGCGGTGTCACAGCTTGCACTACAGATGGGTGATGGAATGGCTAACTCTGGTGCCAGAGTTCTGTCTACCCTATGGTCAGATTATCGGCAAAGTTAATCAAGTCGGTCAGACCATTGGGTATGCCACCCATGCCTTTAACACCTTGTACCAAGATTCTGATAAGACGGGAAAACAAGTTGTTGCTGATATTCAAGATTATGCGGCTAAAAAGTGTGTTTGCATTCGAGGACTTATTACCTGTGGTGCAAATGCTAAAAAGCTAATGGTATTGAAGCATTTGATTCTATAACTACCTCTAGCGGTAAGACTACTCAGACCCTTATGGACTATGCCTCCGACTTGGCTGCATTTAACCCCCAAAATGCACAACGCCTATGGTACTGGTGTGCAAGCAGCTATGGGTTCTATCAATGAGTATATTG
>BNJT01001015.1_pt1 | contig 137446 bp, 142 predicted proteins | sample 8540491 | NCBI WGS metagenome assembly BNJT01 (sample SAMD00202455, study PRJDB9452) | human saliva metagenome | host: Homo sapiens | reverse complement strand
TCAAGACTCCCCGCAGAGGGCTATTGAGGAGCACCATTGGGCATACCAAAATCTGATAGCACCCCACCATGAGGCACCATCTCTTTTGGCTTTGCAGTACGCAACTTCTCTTTCTCAGTGTCGAGACCCTTTTTCTTCTCGCCGTGGTGTCGGTATCTCTCCCTTTTGCGGAGGGAGCGTCTCTGCCCCAAATTCAGATTAACTGTACTCGTTGTTTTCATCTCGATTCCCTCTCTTCTGTATGCGCTACCTATATCTCCGCCCTCGAGCCAAAATGTACAAGGACGAGACAGCACACTATCCTCTTACTGGCTCTTTATACCTCTATTGATACGATCGGAGGGTTCCTCGATGGTGAGTGTTACGCACCTTCAGCGGAGGCTATAGTCATGCCTTCCCACTCGCTGGAGGTGGGGTATTGAGGGCGGCTGCTGAAGCCTATCAGGAGTAGAGATCGATCCTCGGGTCCTGAACACCTCAGGGGACCTTTATCAATCAAAACGGGAGGGCTCTCGTATAAGTTCCTTCATACTATTTCTATGGGGGACTTTCTCTGTCGGGGACGCATCTGTAAGCAGGTGCATCAGATGATGTCTTTTATGAACCCTTTAGGAGCTCAGTCTCGTTTTCAATCTTTTGAGTTTGATGAATATTCTCTCTTCGCTAGGTAATGCAGAGGCTAAGGCCTCTAGTGCTTATGGCTATGGAGTTGAGGGGATCTTCTGCCGGTTGAGAAAACAGGGTCAGCACATTTTGCTACCGCTAAGTATCGTACCTGGGGATGGAGTCTACACTCAAAAATCGCAATGATTGCGTTTGTCATACCTCCACATCAGCATCGACTGAATTTGACAGTAAGTTATCTCATCGACCTACTCCTTTTGTGTGTGGGACAAATGAGCACAGATTTGATTTGGAGAGGAGGTTCAGCGATGAATCTGTATACGGAATGCAGGAGGGGATTTCTATCCTTTACTCTCTGTGGAGAGCAAAAACATCGTAGTCTCTACCTGAGAGACGACTTAGAGGGCGTTTTTCTTTCCAGTCTAGGAGGGCTCTTTGGGAGTTGCTTCCACCTCAGTTCGTTCGAACTCTTTCAGCAGAGCGAAACCTTCCCGGGGCTTTGAGCAATATTCACCCTTACCCCAGGGTTTCTCTTCGCTGTCGGCGTGCAATAGACCGGCAGCTCCGTTTTACTCTTCGATGCCCAGGTCGGTTCCAGAGCATCAGCTTTTAGTCTTCGGGATGTCCTTCTCTTCCAGACCCTCTTCCTGTAGATGGGTTTACCATCCTTTTACAGAAAGTTGCGTTCATTGGCAGAGATGAATCACAAAATACAAGTGATGAATCAGACACACATCAAGACCTCTCTGGGAGAATATCTGCTACCTTCTCCGGCAGGCGTCTCTATGCTGAAACAGGTACTGCTGCTTTAGCAACGGGTAACACTTACAAACTACAGGTCTCTTTGGGTCTTCCTATTTTAGCAGAGAAATAAAAACATTATAGAGTAAGAGATTCTGTCTATTCTAGTACGTAAGTTAAGTACCCCGTTAAACATAATTCAATAAACAAACAAGTATGCGCAAGAAATTATTTACGTTGCTGTTGAGTTTTATCATACTTATACATCATTTTCTGTGGCAAAAGCTCGAACTCAACAATCAATCAGTTTGGAGATTTTCCTCGACGACAGTACCTTCCAGGGGAGTATGAGACGAAAGCTCCTTTCGATTTCGATTATCCAGTATAGTCGCTCGCAGCAGCTCTATACAACAGAAGATCGCGTAGGGCTTGAAGGCAAGGAAGTTACAGAAATCACTTCCGAGTTTATAATCAAGAAGGACTTCTTTGAGCCTGAATTACTCTCTATTAAAAGGTGCGTCTCTACCTCTCCCAGCATGAGATACTGAGGTTTAAAAAGAAGAGTGGAGAGAGAAGAACTATCCTTGGAAATCTATTGATGCCGATGCCGATTTGTGCAGCAGCAACCTTCAATATTGATTTCGATGAAAAACAAGAACAGGATTTGAACTATGTGAAGCTTGATAAACTTTCCTCTACCGGGAAAACGTTGATGACTGTTGAGGCAAATATGCCCCTAACGGCAATGGGACAGACTTATACCGATTTTATTGCTATCCCAAGAATGTAAAGGAAGCCTATTCGCACGCTCTATAGAACAACCGACAAGGTAAGATCCTAGAAGAGGGTTGGGGCAGTACTCCGATGGCTCCCGATTAGAAGCAGAGAGCCGTACTCAAGATTTTCTATAGAGCGAGGCAGGGATCCTAGTGTGGAGCCACTGGATCCCGGTAATCCTATTGTAACCCTGACGGCCCGGGCAGCCTTGGTGAGCAACTCAAGGGAATTGCTACGAGCCTCATAAGTGCCAGACTTTGACGATCAAGGAAATGAATGCGGCTGATGTCGAATTCGTCTCTCTACGCATGGGTGGCTTGACCAAGCTGGATATGAAGGAGGAAGCTTCTATCGAGAGGATACCCTTCCTAGAATCGCATTTTCGAAACATCCCAATCAGAGAGGTAATCCTCCCTCTGAGTCTAACCTTATCAGGGAGTCTTCTTTGAGTGATATGCTAAGTTGACCCGTGTGGTAATGGGCGATAATGTAACTGAAAGTGGGATGAATGCTTTTGCTTTGAGTAGGGCTTTGTCCGATGTGGTATGGAGTACTAAACTAGAGACTATCCAACTCTGATACTTCCTCAGTGTAAAGGAATCCAGAGCAGATCTCCCATAGCGTCACAACGATAGGTAAATGCATTCTCTAAAGAGTGGCGAGGTATTATCAAGACTCCCGAACTTCTTGAGACAATCGAACGTATGTGTTTCTACTCTTGCAGCGAACTCAAAGGGTATACCTCTGAAAAAAAGTCAATAGCATTAACTTCAAATCTTTTTGGAGAGTGTACGGCTCTTACCAAGGCTTTACGATGAATCGACTCACTCCACGGTCTGTCGTATTAAAACTTTGATAAGGTGGCATGGCAACAATCATCCTATACGTCCCACGCAAGATCTTGTAGCTTCTGCAAGGGAAGCGGCTGTGTGTGGAAAGATTTGGAAGCATCGTTCAATTAGTCTCTCCCGACGTATTCCGGCTTTCATATAAGAATGAATACGGTACCCATAAGGTCTACAATGGCGAGGAACTGCAAACTGAAGCTAGCGTGAAGGAGAATGCCTCGGTGCGCCTCGTGGCAGAAGCAGGGCTTACCTCCTCAAGGGATGACATTAATGGACGAGAAATCGAAGCTACGGGATCGGAGTTTACCTACGAGAAGTAAAGGCGCCTACCACCATAGAGGCTAGTATTTTTGCAGAAGCCTACAAGCGTTATAAAGGTTACCTTTTGACTGTGTACAGGCATGACAAAGAAATGGCAGCTACTATCGGCGGGTGGAAATCGAATCAAGAAAGCCTGCAAAAGGCCGATCAGGCGATTGTCTTTGACTCATCCCGAAAAAAGACTACCACCTCAAGCACTGGATCGTAAATGGGCAACGACTCCCAAAGCAGGGCAAGGAGCTACCCTGAAAGTGGCTTAGCAATAGACGAAGACTCTTGTGGAAGCGGTTTTTCAGGCGTGACGAGATATACTATCAGTTGAGCATCTCTTGCCAAATAATAATGGGGTGTATCAGCCACTATAAATCAGGACTATCCTTTGAATTCCAGAGTAAAGGAAGGTTCTGTGGTAAGAGATCTTGGCAAACCGGGATGGCTTCCACATGTTGCTTTCTGGACCATCAATGGCAAAGTGGCAGAGAGGATACAAAGCAAATGCGATCTCAGTACCATGGACCGAGACTATCAGCCGAAGCATCTTTCAAGGAGGGCGCCCTCAATCCAAGTCATCTACCGAGTCGCCCCTCAGTGTGGGGTTGTGAACGGAATACTCCGTGTAATCCTCCGTAGGAAAGGAGCTACTGCTTGGCCTCTACAATCCAGGAGGCTCTGTACTCGCTAAACGTGTGCGAGATGGCAATGTGCTTCTGCAGGGCGTTACCTTGTACAGATGAAGGCACTCAAGAGGTTGTTAAAATTCACTGCTCGCTGAGCCCAGGTATCATCCCTCCTCTTTGGGAAGAATGGATGGCTGAGGTGTTTAATTTGTTTTGGGCACCCTCTTTCTTTCTTCAAGGCGAAGATGGGGAATTTCATGTCTGGTGAGAGCCGGATGGATGGAGTGGTGCATCCCTGATGGCGAGACTTAAGCCAATTCGTTGTCCTTGAGTTATGAGTTCCCTCTCTTGCTGAGATTTTTCTTCCGCACGAAAAATAATTTGTGTCCGCACGAAGAGGCCAATTTTCTTCCACACACGAAAGATTCGAGTGGCTGCGAGATGGCTCAGTATCTTTTGCTTGCTGTGTCGATAATGGGCATTACGTATCAGAGCCACAGCACGTACTTAGACAAATGGGAGGAATGGTGGTTTTTGTGCATTTACCAGTAGAGGAATAGGGGTGAGTATAATTTATCGCTCTTCCAGAATAAAGAACCACCAGAAACAGCTTAGCTTGTTTGGGTGGTTCAATAGTTGTTACTTACTAATATTTGGCTCAATTCTGACTCATCTCTTTTTAAAAATGTCTATAACGAGCAGGGGCATAAACAACCATTCACTAGAAGGTGATCCCAAAGAGGAGAGTATCCTTATTAAAGGAAAGATGGAGGTGAAATTAAAAAGTACGTAAAAACAATACAGCCTTTACACTTTCAAGAAGCGGAGTTCTCTCTTCTTCTATTGGATAGAAATAGTTGAAATAGATTCATGGCAGAATGATACCCAATATTTGAAACTATAGCGGCAACAGAAAGACTCGAGTAAAGTCGCTCAACTTTCTGTGCCAATTCGCTACTTTTCGATTTTCTTTTAGCGGTTTCAGCGATTGTCTTTGAAACAAAGAAGAACTCATAACAAACAACATTGTACAAAAGGGTGACAACACATGAAAAATGAATTCTTTTCATAATACCATACACTAATTTGGTATAAATAATATTGGGGAATACTATTAGATTCCCTACGTCAAAAAGTATAAATCATTGAAATACAGCGCATCTCTACTGCAGGAGAGGGGCAAGGAAGGTCTTGCCCTCGGGGTAACAGGTCACCATCTCTTCAGGAGTGCTGGCAAAAGAGCAGCCTACCGCCCCGACCACCCTCCAGGCCCCTCTCAGTGATCCTGTTTTTTTGGATGATTCACACCTCTGATTACATCAAGTCGTATGTGTCTTTGAATACTACATCCACAAGTTGATTCACGAGAGATAGCAGTACCCTAATATCCTCAAAGTGTAGCCCCGTAGTCAGTTCGTCTGGATATACAACGTGTTGCCAGTATCCTTTGGTGTGAGTTCCTGCGGATAACTACACATGACTTTCACTTTGAGAGGGTGGTGGGAGGCTGCCTAGCTTGATAGCCCTAGCCCCTGCTGCATAACCTCAGACGGCGGTGCAGTGGGGAATATTCTCAAAATTCGGAGGCTTGGTTTGGTCATCTCCAACACGTCGGCAATGGTTTTGCCTCTATGGCCCTCATTTTCAGGCCCTTGCCATGGCACCTTCAGGATAGATCACGTTGGGTGAGTTCATTTCAGTGCAGTGGCCGTTTCCCTTGCAGGCTTCGCCACCTCCGCCAGCTGGTTGAAGATCTCCTGGGTTTGTAGCCGCGCTTTGCTTCTCGGTAAGGGCAACAAATATCTTGCAGATCTCAGTGACCGCCCATATGGGTGGCAGGATTGCTACGAGGGTGCACTTCAGAGGGATTGATCTGCACTACCAGTTTGTCGATATTCTTTGCCTTCGATAGATTGATAGAGGGGTTCGCGTTTGGGTAGTGATTGCCTCAAAAGTGAGGCACGAGATTGTGCTAATGATGGTGAACTCGCGCCGCCCGATACTCCGTCACGCAAATGAAGGTACCAAGGAGTTTGTACCCGTTACATTCTTTAAGATTATTGCCGTTGCCTTGGCAGGTGATGCTCTTTCCATTCCCTTTTTACGCCGATGGAGGCACCTCTATTCACTTTATACCATTCAGATAGTCGGCCGTGAAGAATTGTTAGTGGGGTAACTTTGTTGCGGTGCTCCCAAGGCCACGACGTTGCCTCCCAAACGTCTGCTCGGGGCCCATGTCGATTAAGTAATCGGCAGCTAGCATCATCTCACGGTCGTGCTCCTACCACTACGGTATTCTCTCCGTCATGGTTTCTTTAGGAGGTGATGAGCCGCTGATTGTCGCTGGGGTGCAGCCCGATGCCCGCTCGTCTGGGAGGTGAGGCGCACTCCACCAGTCCGGTACCAATTTGGGTGGCTGGTCGGATGCGCTGGCTCTCTCCGCCCGAGAGGGAGGCGGGGAGCAACCTAGCTCCCGGGTAGTATAACCCCATCGAGGAGGAAGCGAATGCGTACCTCTATACTCCTTTAGGATCTCATGCCCTACAGGCTGTAATTTTTCGAGATGGCTTGATGAATCTGGGGCAAGGGTCCGAGCAGCTCGTTGGTCGAGGTTGGATAGCTCGTGTATGGCCACTGCCAAATGCCGGTGACTCTTGAGGCAATGTTGTTGAGCCTCTTGCCAGTGGCATGAGGGGCAGGGGGCTGTTACGAGGGAATTGCTCCGCCCATCAACAAGTCAGTTCGGGTGGCTTCGTCACGACTGGCTTCCATGATGATAGCGTCGGTGCGCCCTGGGTGGTCGCTCTTGCCACCTCTCTCGTGCGACTCTGCGGCGGGTAGCGTATCCATTACCTCCTCAAAGGGATCTCTCTACAGGGCCTGGTGAGGTCGAGTTCATGGTTCGGGATGCGTTTGAGTGCTTCGCTATAGTGTTTAACAGCTGCCGGTGTGAGGGTTTTATCCCCCTTTGAGGATACTCAGCTTAGGATCGGGCTTTAACGCTTGTTATCTGCGCTGCCCATGCCAAAGGTCTCCCTCCGCGGGTGGGGCAGCATGGGAGAGTTGAAGAGAACGTGGCGAGGGCTTGCCTCGGGATAGGCGATACACCACTCTCCGTATCCATCAGTTTGGTGGAGAGATTGCCGCAGTTGCTCATCCCTCTTTGGCAGATATGGGAAACTTTTAATGCGCATGAGGGCTGAGTGGAAAGCTTGAGGTTAGTCTCTCTCCGGACACTCCTCCGCTTTACCACAAACTTATCAATAGTACGGCAATATAGTGCTTGCTGTAACGGTCTAGTTTTAGCCCGTAAGCTCAGCAGTTCGCCATCGGCATGAGACATGTGCGAAGCCTTTTTGCGGAAGATCTTCAGGGCAACTCCCGATAATGCCTGCTTTGCGATCTTCGCACAACGGGGAGCGAGAATCTCCACCCGCTTTGCCGGCAAATCTTGCATTACAAGTCGATGGGTCTCGCTTCGCTGTGCCACTCTGCGTGCAGGCTTCTCTGCCGAGTAGCTGTAGGGGTGTGGGCCACTCGGGCGTAGAGTACGGACGGAAAATCGTAGATCTCGGTAACGGTCCCTACTCGTGGAGCGGAGGGTTGTTGGAGGCCGTCTTCCTGCCTGTCGGAGACCACGGGACTGAGCCCATCGATACTCTCCACCTCGGGTCGGCTAGAGGGAGCCACAAAGCGACGTGCATAGGCCGAAAAGGTGGCATCGATATCGGCGTTGCCTCGGCAAGAAGTGCATCAGAAGCTACAAGAGAACTCCTTACCACTACCACTCAGCTGTGACAACAGAAAGCTTTGTAGGACGGGGTATGGCCCTACGTCTATGTCTTCTGTAGGTTGTGTGCTATCGTGCTCCTCGTAGCCGGGATAGCTCCGGCTTCAACACAGCTCGTCTCGTGGTTGAGCGGTCTCCGATGGGGGAGGCCGAGGGGCTACGAGGGTCTGATTCTTCATCTCTTGTGCGCTGAAAAGCTCCCACAGATACTCAGCCCGCTTGATTTCCAATCACGAAACTAGCTGAAAAGAGGACGCATGCTGGCTGACTGTTTGAGTGAGACTTTTGAGTGGAAATATGGCTTTGATTTTAGGCAGGAAGTTTTTATTTGTTTTGGCCCCAGGATTTCTCGAGGGTCTAGCTTCTTCGGCAAAAGTCCACCTCCTCTAGTAAAGAATTTGCCAGTGAGGGGAGCTTCTCTGAAGTGGTCCAGAAATGGTATCGCTCAACAGGGGAGAGTGCTCGAGGTGGGCCCAGGGGAGAAGATTAGTAGTGAGTGGGTTTGTTGCAGGATCTTGACTACCTCTTGGGCGAAAGAAGAGCAGGAAAAGTGTCCTACCAGTACCCACGCCAAATGAGCAGGGTGGCTCGGAATGCTTCGTGGGGATAGCGTGGGTGAGGAGCCGTGGCATCCATTTACTTTTGTGCAACGGTACAACAAAAGAAAATCCGTCAGTGAAACAGCCAATAAGGCTACACCCAGCACTACATCCGTGATAAAAGTGCATCCCCAAGTAAATACGACTATAGACTACAATTACCGCGAGCGATAATGGAAGTACCAACGATCGCGAGGCGAGAGCAGTGAATAGCGCAATGGCCATAAAATTGGCAGCAGCCTTTGAGACGAATCCAAATCCGCCGCCTGGGTTTCCCATACGCATTCGGCGCAAATCGCTTTGTATGGGGTGATGGGTGCAGGGCGTAAACGGCGCAGAGCAGCTGATTAAACTAGAGGTTTCTTGATCTGTAAAGGCGATCATCAGTGCTACAATGCCGATGAAAAGAGAGCCTCTTGGCAGGGGCGTTTGTAGAATAGCCAAGCAATGAAGGCAGCGATTACTGCCGTCCATGTCCTGAGCCGAGATGAGGGTGAAAAGAACGCATCTAGGTGAAATTGTGTGGGACTGTTTAGAGACAGAAAAGCCCACGCTCCCAGAGGACCAGGCCAGTGAAGCATGATAGGCAATGGGGGTTTAAGGGATTTGAGAAGGGATAGATGGCTAGTAGAGGGCCTTAGAAGAGACCCATCAGGTGTCCATCAGGTAGTGTAATGGCTACTTGTCCGTTCTCTTCGGGGAGGTCTTCGAGTTTACTTTACTTCCCTCGTGCGGTACGAATAGAGATTGGTCGTAGCCCCCCGAGGTGCGCTTTTGGCCGCTACTTGCCCCTCAATGATGATGGCATCGCTGCCGTCTCGATAGTTGAGTTCGAGGCTTCGGGTTACGAATACGCAAAAATAATAACAAGCTGGCCAAACTTGTATAGAAAGCCACCTGACGTATCACCTTCTTTCGCATGAAAACGAAGGCTAGGGTGGCAACTGCCAAGAGGGATAAGGAAAGAGTGAGATCACCATCCATGCTGTGGGCGGTGAGGGCGCCAGATAGAGTGCCACAGGCTTTGCGAATAGGGTGTGGTACTCTACAGGTCGGTGGTTTGGCTTGCAGCAATCTGTGGGTTGTGCTGTACGTATTTTGTCTCTAAGGGGCAAAGGCGGAGGCACGATTCGTAGAGAGGATGGCCCAACCCAGCTCCCCATTGCCCGGTAATAGGCGTTGCCCAAATTGTAGTATAGGGCGGAGGAGCCGACTCTCGGAGGCAAGGAAGTAGCTCTCGGTAGCCCTCTATTGCCTGGGTGTGTGCTCTTTGTCGTATAACAGGCTCCTTCGTTAGGCATTACGCCGGCGCTGTTTTGGTGGGCAACATGGAGACAAAATAGGCAGATGAGGAGGAGAATGTCTTTTCATCGGATGGTACTTTTAGCTTTCTATTGCTTCTGTGCCTCGTGAGCTTTGTGTGATACTTCTTGCCGTTGTCAGAGAGAGGAGGCGTGGTGCAAGCAGAGCAAACTCGGCCTGCGAGCGTCTCCATTAGCAGAACTTATGGTCTCTTGGGGTATTGTGCTGCCTCCAGTTTGGCAGCAATTTGTTGCCGGCTGAGTTGACTTTGATCCAAGAGGAGCTTATCTGCGATGTAGCCTTGTAGTGCTGCCAGGATGGCTTGGTAGAAATCATCGGACCCTCGATCAGCAACGTTTGAGCTTTTGTGAGTGTTTCTGACCACTGTAGCAGCGAAGTCTCTTACCCACGACATCTTTTGTTTTGCTTCGTAACGGCGGTAGCCCAAGCAAAAAGTATCGAGAGCAGAACGATAAAGCAATAGATAGCCGGGTGCCACACATTACCCATAAAGCGGAGTATGCTCCCCGAGTCTCCCTCCTTTGGGTTTTTGGTGAGAACTATATCGTTACTGAAGCTCCACATCAGTACATAATATTTTGGTCGTAGAGACCTGCGTTTTCTCCTTTTTACACCTTGAGGGTGTGATGGGGTCAGTCACTTTGATTTCACAGCATATTAGTTTGAGGTCCGGAAGTATAGACAAGTCGGATGTGAGTAGGGTGAAATCTAACATTGCGAGGCACGGCATATTAATCAATGGTGCGGGTGCCTACCACTCCGTCGGTTGGCTTGTGGTTGCTTCGCTCTTGGGGTCGAAGAGGAGGCTTCAAAAACTATCGGGCCATTGTATCGTGGGGTGTTGATGAGTTTTAGGTTCCACTTCCTGAGATCAATCAAACCTTATGGTCATCTGTTCGTTGGTCTTGATCTCGTTGCGATCGGGTGCCTCTTTGATGGAGGTGCCCACCGCCCATCGAAGCCCTCGGGGAGCTCGGCTTCCAGTGGCCTCTCGTATGTTGGGGAGATAGCAGGACTGGGTATTTTCTTGCGCACCTGACTGATGGAAGAGATGCCAAAATGCTCGTCTTCGGAGTCTATTTCTGCTCACTGCGCTATGGATCGAACTCCCTTGGGGTATGCTGAGCGAACACTACGCTGCGGGAAGATGAGCGTTTGGTGCCAAAGACAGCACTGTAATAGTTCTTGCCGTTGAATTGCTCTGGCGAGAGTTGTACGTTGCGACTGCGCTCGATAGGTTGCTCTATGAAACCATCATGCTCGAGATTTGACGTTCTCGAAGTCAATATTCGCGTTGCGTGTGGTTTGCTGGGTAACGAGTATATCTTTCTTTGCTCATAATGGCCGTAGTCTTAGAGGGTAGCAGGATAAACATGTCCGTAGCCTTCGATATGACTCTGGCTTTTCCCTCCGTTTTTATCGTCCGGATAAGATGCGGATATTGAGGGCTTTGTGTGTGAAGTAGGTTTTTACCTTTTACATCGATGAGGCCTTACCTATCAACGGACGGTCCCCGTGCGCTCTCCTGAGGTAGGTGCCGGTGTGGGTGACACCTGTTCTGCCGTTGATATTGGCTTTCCAGGAACCGCATTGCTCGGGGAAAGAGCGCACCAAAGCCCCTTCTACCTCAGGTGCTGTGAAAATCGGTTCCATCTCCGTTTTGGAGGAATGAGATTGTGCACAGTTTTCTCCCGATAGCGAGACGGCGCTAGGGGCTCTACTCGGAAGGTCGTTTGAAGCCAGTACTCTGTGGTAACCAGCTCAAAAGCGCCGTGAGCGCGGAGCCAGCACAATAGCTTGCGCTACCTGTGGGGCGATGTGGGGTTGCCATCTTTTCTTATTCTTGTCTTGTGGCGTTGCTGTTGGTCCCTGCTGGCCACTTGCCTCGTAGCTTGTTCCTGCTTTCGTCTTCGTCTTGCTGGTATCGCATCGAAGTTTTCTGCCCGTTTGGGGTCTATCCATTCTTCTGCGGCTGCTCAGGTTTTCGTGCTCTGTTCTTTGTTTTTGTTTTCTTTTTGGGGCTGAGTTTTGCTCCTGCGGCTGGGGTTGAGGTTGATTTTGGGCACCTCCGCCTTGTGTCCTCGAGAATCTGCTTGAGAGCTAGGCCGCAAGGTTGTAGCGCGTCTCATCATCCGTTGGATTAAAGGCGCAGAGATTGTTTGAAACTCTCGGCCGCCTCGGCAAATTTCTTCTGCTGGAGCTGGGCATTGCCCATATTGTGGAAAAAGCTGTGCCCTTGATTCACATCCTCCAGATGCTCCGGCTGGATACGCCCATACTCCTCAGAGCCTCTGTACTTGCCCTGCTTGTGAGGGGCATTGCCAGCGAGCGAGATAGTGACCAATGGCAGGGAGGTGCTGTCTTGAGCCAAGGCACTTGCGATAGGCCGGGTCTCTGCTGCGGAATATTTCTCTCTCTGAGGCACTATGTCCCTTGCGAGATGGCCGTGCGGACCTTCATGTGCCCCTCTGACGGAAGGCAAACTACTAGTAAGGGCAGCTATATGAAAAGCAGGACTAACTTTTTCATGTTCGATCAAAGAGTCTAGATCTAGCAGGAGTCCTGTTTTTGCTGCAGCTGGATGCATTCCATATACAGGAGCAGCAATGCGGCAAAACAAACCATCCGAATAGCTCGTGTTTGGTCTCTGTGGAGGCATTTACTACGGCATGCGCTTTTTGAGCTCATCGTATATTTTGGAGGAGAGCGAGGAAACGCTCTTGCCTACGAGACATCCGCCATCGCCGACATGCTAGCTCTGCTGCACATCTCGGGATTACCTCTTCGAGAGCACCATCTTTTCCTTCACTTCGTCACATTAGGTAGCCATTGTCTTGAGGAATGGGGGCTCCTCTTCGCTACCAACGGCAATGGTATATACCTTTACGCCTTGGCTCTTGGCTTTGTTTTACACCCTTACTCGACATCGCCCTCGTGGTTTTCGCCATCGGTAAATAGGATGACTGCGCATCGTGGCGGTCTGAGAAGGATCCTAGTGAGAGATCTATAGCAGAAGCAATGGCAGTCCTTGGTTCGATAGCATGTCGGGATGGCATCATCGAGCCATAGCCATAGCCAGAGTCGGTAGTGATGAGCTGCATGTAACGGTGCCGGCAAATACCACAACACACTGCTCGGCTGGGTAGTCGAGAGGCCGATGGATGGATTAGTTGTGGCAAATTGCAGTCGGTTGGGCGAGAGATCCTCCGCTAGCATGGAGTTGGAGATGTCCAAGAGCAATCATGGCTTCTATACCCTTGGCTTCTCCCGGATTTTCCTTCCGTTCTTGCAACTGTGGGCGTGCCAGGGCTGCGACTTTGAGGAAGGTTGTGGCTAGGAGCGCCAGCCCATTGCGAACGATGCGACGAAGGGTTGAGGCCACCTCAGGTTTGGGGAGGCTTTGAGTGAGGTACTTGGGCAGGTGATTGCTGAGACCTTCGTCGCGAGGCAGGCATCGATGTCCACGACAAGACAGGGGAATCAGTATGAAAGGTGAAATAGAAAATACTCGGTTGGACCAAAGTACATAGCGATACTACTTGGGGCGACTAAGGTTGGTACGGAGACTAAGTACAGCGAAGAAAGAAAGGGACATGAGGAGCAGAAGGGTGCCGCTGGCCAGCCAATAAGTAGCTTGCTCCTCGTGAGGCACTGAAGTTTTGGGTCATCAGTTTGCTTTCTCCAGAGGTCAATTTCGTCGTGAGATCTGATTGGGACTTTCGTTGTCGGTAGCGCGGAGTAGGAGCCGCGTGGTCTGGGCGATCTCTTTGGGTGAGGGCTTCAGTCGATCTCCACCTTTACGTTGTCGATCACGGTGCCAAAGGCGAGTTTCAGTGGGGGTAGAGCCTCGCCACGGTGCCGACAGCCACTGACGCCAGATGCCGCTGTTCCCGGGCTTTCTGCCAGAGAGGCTGCCCTAGTCGGCGCAATGCTTCCTGCGTTGTTGGTCCCGTCCGGTTAGTACAATGATTTTGCTCTTGGCGTGACTCTCTTTGAGTCGGTTGCATGCTGTGGCAATGCCCAGCCCTATGTTGTACCATCTTCAGTAACCGATCTCTACCTCCGACAGGCGATTGAGGAGGAGTAGCGTGGTCAGATGATTGAGGGGCATTTGGGTGAAGCTCTCTCCGGCAAACATCACAAGTCCGATATTATTGTCGTTGGGTCGATTGCCGATGAATTTCTGAACTACCTCCACAGCCGCAACAGAAGCGGTTCGGCTGCACAAGTCCATGGCCATCATACTGGACCGGAAGCATCTATAGCGAGCATAATATCTATCCCTCTACATTGTCTTTTTGCCAACTATTGGTGTTTTGCGGGCGATGTTCTGAGAGCAGCGAGTAGGGCGCACTGAGAGCGGCATTTCTAAGAGCGAGGGGAGATGCCTAAAGGTGCGTGCAGAGGCCCGCCCGACTTGAGCCTGTAAAAAGCCGATAGTACGAGGGTCGCGTGGCGCTTTTGCAATAAAAGAATGTAAGCGAGCCGTAAGTAAAAGGATGTGAGCAGTAGCGCCCAAAGGAACGATGGATGGACAGAAAAGTCATGCGTTGCCTCCACTTCTTTTCTACTCTCTCGTTGTGCCTGCAACCTTCTCTTGTGTTTGCCCGGTAGAGGGCTTGTGCCACACGGAGCCAATGCTTACTATCGCTTTCGGCCTCGCTAGGCGTGTAGACTACGCCAGCAACGACTTGGCAAGATCCCACTCTCTCTGTAAGTTCATCAAGCTTCTGCTCGTTTCACAAGAGAGGCGGAATCCGGCATGAATAAGCCGTGAACGAAGTTGTCTCCGGAGGGTCATCTCCAGGTGTCTATCGTGGTGGTACGCACGAAGGTACAGGAGAGAGAACATCAAGCTCTGTACCTAGTACTCTCGTTTTGCAAACCCTGCTCCCGGTAGATGTTGGGCATTGAGGGGCGTCGAGAGCCATTTCGTAGCGTTGTAACACCGAGGGAGGGAGCGGGAGCCGGTGGATCAGGCCAGCAGCTGAGCTGACCTTGCGGCGGCGGTAGTATTCGCCAGCAAAAAGGCTCCAAGCTTAAGATGAGTACGCCTGGCAGCAAGGCGAGCCATGAGGGAGTATTTCGCCCCACGTGTAGGGAAGATCCCATACCCCTTTGATGTCGTTGAGACCGATCGTGCTCCATGTCCACCTTGGGCACGATTTGGCTTTGAGGGTGAGGGGTTTACGCAGCACGACTCCTGATCGCCCACCCGTACCCCGAAGCCAGTATCACCACTAGCGTTGAGAGTCAAACAGAAAGAGTAACCGCCATGCGAGCATGGAGCTCCTTCGTGGTATTGTCTGTGTCGAGTAGTGTCTGTGATCTCAAACAGGAGAGCGCCTCGGCACGGAGTTGTGCCGTGTCTATGGGGTTTTATAAGATAGAGTGTTCTCAAGATCAGCTTGTGCGTATTACAATATCGATAATAGCGACCTCGCCTATCAGATTATTTCGCCCGGAGCAATACTATGTTGTAATCTTCGCTTCTTGGCCACGTAGGGCTTGAGGGAGAAGTGCAAAGAGCAGTAGTACAACTCTCACAGATGCTTGGGTGGGTTTGTGTCTGTATGGATTCATAAACCAATAACCTCGATACTCCGTATTCAATGTGCCTCTAGCGTGTGCGAGAATATTTTGAGCATAAGCGCGTACAAAAATCCTCGCCGGTAGCTACTTCGGCATAGTCTATACCATAGAGTTTCCATGGGTTTTCTGCGTTTCCTCTTGCATGCCATGGAAAATCCCTCGGCATAGGCTCGACGTACTTTTGGAGGCGTGTCTACCCACCGTGTAGCCCCAGTCTCGGGTCTTCGAACTGCACTAATCCCATTTTGGCAGCGACTCTTCTCGAGGATCTCGCACTTTTCCCACAATGGCGATTGCGTCAATAGCTTACGTGCGGCGAAAACACTTGCAGGGCGTTGCGATAGCTTTCTGCCTTGCCATCGGTCGTAAGTCGCTAATAATAAAAGGCGGGTGGAGCGCTTTTTGACGGCCTGCGGCGCTGAGGTACGTTAGCGGAATCTCTGGGATTAGCGTACCACGACGCTTGAGCTAGAAAAGCAACACTCTCTCTGTTATGATGTAAAGAATATGTGCCCATGGCGACTACTTCTCTACCGTATCGGTGAAGAGGAGCACGCCCACTTTGTCGTTGTTCTCAATCGCAGAGAAGGCTAGGGTAGCGGCAATCTCGACCACTAACTCACGCTTGCAGTCTCCTCTTGCGTACCGAGAGTTGAGACTCGCGGACATGTCGATGGCAAAGCGTACGGGTCAGTTCGCGTTCCTCTTCGAAGATTTGCGATGTAGGGATCTCCGAGGCGAGCCGTTACGCGTTCAGTCTGATATCGCGGATATCATCACCCACTGAGTACTCGCGTGCCTCGCAGAGAGCCATACACCGACCGCGGAACGCCGGGTGGTATTCTCCTGCAAAAAGCTCACTGCGACAAAGCCACGCGCCTTGATTTCCACGGCGTACACGCTGCAATATATCGCTCTGGAGCAGTTGTGATTGGGTACTATCTCTGTGGGCATAATGCCTATCACTTGCCTCTTGGGGCACTACTGCTGTTTATAATCTCACACGTATTGATGGTATCGCTGGAAGTTCGTCGGCTTCCAGCTTCGTAGCCTCAGGGGCGATGCGGTGGCGGAGACATCGTGCTACGGCTCGTGCATCCTCAGAGTACATAGCCCTCTGCATCTATAAAGGCGTAAACTTTGGCGAGCAGCCAGAGATAGGTTGATGGAGGCTCTTGGGGATGCCCACAAGGATCATGGGACAGTCTCCAAGCCAACTTTCTCGGCTCACGTGTTGCAAAAACAAGGTCTACGATGTGGCAGTATCTTATCGTCTACATAGATCTTGCGCACCACCTCTGCGAGCAGTATAGCAGTATGTCTTCTGCTGTGGTCACTACAGGGCGGCGTTGAGGGAGGGCGCTGCATAGTTTGAGGGAGAACAACGCGCTGCTCCTCTTCTCGGCTGGGGTAGTCGATGTGTACCTTGAGCATGAAAACGAGTCTACCTGCGCCTCGGGTAGATAGGTGCCCTCCTCGCTCCAAGGGGTTTTGAGTAGCCATTACGAGGAAGGGTTTGGGGAGGGAGTAGGTAGAATGTCTTCCGATGGTTACCTGACGCTCTTGCATCACGACTCGAGTAGAGCACTTTGCACCTTGGCGGGGGCACGGTTGATCTCATCTGCCAATACGAAGGATTGGCTTAAATGCGGACCCTTCTTTTGCCACAAAGCTCCTCTTTTGTTGCGGCATGCATCATCGATGACCCACCACGTCGGCAGGGAGAAGATCCGGCGTAAATTGGATGCGACTATAGTCGGCACGAATAAAGATCGCTCAGCGTCTTTAATCGCTAGGGTTTTGGCAAGCCAGGTACACACCCTCTAGCAGGATAGCCTTGCATCGGCAAGTAGCCCAATAAGGAGGGGCTCGTACAAGATGGTCCTGACCCACGATGGTCTGTCCCATGCTGTGATTATCTTTTCTGCAAAGCGGCTCTCAGCCTTTATTTCGGCATTGAGTTGCCACCAGAATAGCATTTGTTCCATAATCAGAGTCGGCTGTATTTTGACAAGAGGGTGACAACTTCGAGAGGCAATGCTCACTGGTTACCACCACAATCGTCTCTCCGGAGGGAGGTCGGAATGCCTCTTTTCCGGATACAAAAGTACAAAGTTGTGTGACTCTCGAACTTCGCTGGAGACTGCGGGCTAAGAGGGTGGAGCAATGTTACGAGTCCCAAAGGCAGCAAAGATCTAACCCTCCCATGAGCTCTATTTTTGACTGCAGGGCCGATCCTTCCCTTCGGATACAGCACACTCCAAGGATTTCCTTGAAGTTTCTCTCTGTGAACCGCCTGGGAGCTCAGACCCGGACCAACGATTAAAAGTGTTGTGCTCTACCTACTGAGACTGGCGATTCAACCCAAAAAGCGACTCTTCGGGCTACATTGTAGGGAGCTCTTACGCTACCTGCCGCGTCACCGTGCACCCAAAGGTACTACTTAATTTAGCAACACGCAATACTTTCTCCCTTGCTTTTTCGTGACGTGGGTTTCCTCCTTGTTTTTCTCTTTTCTGATCGTAAGGCGCGTTCTCTAGGATGTTGTTGTTGCTCTGGCGGCAAAAGAAAGCGATGCTATTACAATAGAGAAATGCGGCTGCCCTCTCTTCCTATCCTTGGTGGAGCTAAACTTCCCTCCTATCTCTCTCTGAATTCTCTAGGGATCAGAGAGGCTGGAGACTGGGGAGGATGGCTCACATCATTACGACCTTGGTCAAAGCGATTGCTATCGTTGCGATCTTCGCGTGGGCGACGGTCTTCGCGGCGAGGACGATCCTCACGACGCGACGCTCAGGCTCTACGTACCCGCTCGGTTTGGGGAGGAGTACACGATGCGATAGCTTAAACTTGCCTGTCTTGGGGTCGATCTCTAGAAGTTGGACGCGGATGTTATCGCCTTCGTGGAAGTTGGTGTCTTCGATCTTTTCGAAGCGACGCCACTCAATTTCACTGATGTGACAGCGCCTTCCTTACCGGGGAGGGAACTCAACAAAGCAGCCGTAGGGCATAACGGAGGTAATCTTGCACGTCGTGCACTACTCCACTGCGCACAGCCACGATACCACGTACCATAGCCATAAGCTGCGTCGAGAGATTCTTTGTTGGCAGAAGAGATTTCTACGTGACCTTCCGCCATCAATTTCTTCGATGCTCACCCACAGCTTCCCGCTCTTTTCTTGGATACGCTGGATGATCGCACCACCAGGGCAATGATAGCGCAATAGCTCTTTGGTGCGCGGAGCTTCTCGATGCGTGGAGCTTGGGAAGCGAGGGTCGGAGGGACAGACGGCAGGCATGGCCTCTTCGATCTTGCCGGGGATGGCATTACTTTGACCCTCACGTAGCAATGCCCAAGCACGCTCCAAGATTTCGTAGCTCAAAGCCGTCTACCTTGATGTCCATTTGGGTGCGCGGTGATACCATCGCGAGTGCCGACCGCCTTGAAGTCCATATCTCCCGAGGTCTTCATCCCCGAGGATATCGAGAGAGAACGGCATAATTTGTTCCGCCATCGCTGGTAAAGCATAGCAATGCCGAAACAGGCGTCATGATCGCGAGCGACTCCATCAAAGCAAGTGTTGCCGGCACAAACCGTAGCCATAGACGACGAACCATTGGACTCGAGAATGTCACTGATTACGTACGTACGTAGGGAGTGATCTGTGGGGATCATACGGCTTGAGGGCTTTGAGAGAAAGCGGGGTTACCACATGACCGATCTCGCGGCGGCCTGTAGCGCGTGTGTGGACGAGCCTCTCCCGTAGAGAAGGGAGGAGAGTTTGTAGTGGGAGGGAGAAACGCTCTTTACAGCGGCAGAGCACATCGTCCTACCAATCGTCGGCGGTACCGAGGGTTACCGTTGTGAGCGACTGGGGTTTCTCCACGATGTGAAGATAGCCAGGCCGTGAGGCGTATTGGGCAGCGGTTGGTCTCCAATCACAGGGTGGGCGGGATCTCCGTTGTCTTACACGACCATCGAGACGTTTTCCCTCATCGTCGAGGATGGCGCGGGCGTTGCTTCCTTTTCTACGTCGTGGTGAGCGAGCGATCGCGACTTCTTGGCGGCCAGATCCTCTTCCACGAAATTGAGCCTTGTATTCCGCAATGAGGCCTCGAACGAAGCTGTACGCTCCTGTTTGCTTGTGCACTAGTATGGCAATGGCGTACCTTGGCATAGCACTTATGTCATGCGTCCTGCAGCGGAGAGCATCGTCGTTTTTCTGCATCCGGCAATAGGTGCGCTTAGCAGGTTTACCTACAGCTTCGGATAGCTCAAGCTGGGCCTTTGGCACTGCTTCTTGATGGCCTCATGGGCTGCAACTTAATAGCCTCGATGACATGTCTGCCTGCTTGTCTTCGTCCATCTCGCCCTCTACCATCATGATGTTGTCGGTAGTAGCTGCCACCATCATGTCCGATATCAGCATTGACTGCGCTCACGCCAGGTAGGATTGATGAGGAACTCTCCATTGACGCGAGGCTACACGTACTTCGCTGATGGAGACCTTCAGAGGAATGTCACGATACGGCAAGAGCAGCCGACGCTGCGAGTCCTGCAGGGCATCGGGCATATCAACGCCATCGGCGGAGAACAACGATTATATTAACAAATACTTCTGCTGCGTATGATAGTCAGCGGGGAATAGCGTGGTGCACGGTCTACAAAGGCGGCTGGTAAGAATCTCGTAATCGAAGCCTTGCCTTCGCGACGGGTGAGACGCCTGCACGAGCAGACCCACAGCAGAATATTTTCTTTGTGAGTCTGCTGTAGGGCATAGAGTCGCAATCGGGAGCAGCATCAGCGGCTGCACGAGCAGTTGCGAGCAATACGGTGTGACCCATAGTTTGCAGTAGCACGGCGCAAATCGGCCTGTTTGGCCAATTTTTCCCGTTTCGACCTTGATCGTACGTCCATCACTGCAAGATCGATAGTCGTCTGAGATACGGGTGTGATACATAATCTTTTCTCTCTTGCATCTTAAATATATTCTGAGGCAAGTACGCAAAATGCCCTATCCGTGGTATCCTTTTCTCGGACTTTATTCTGCGGGGTGCACTCTTAGGTGGAGTGGGGAACAACCTGCCTGGATATGTGGTGCGAGTGAGCTACCTCTCCTTTTGCGTGATAAACAGTAGAAATAGAGGCTGATTTTCGTTACAGCCCAAGGAAATATTTTCTTTTGCGCAAGAATGGAAAGTATCTCTGCCCTAGAGTGTGTGTTTAGGGCAGTAAGTCCTGAAGACTTTATGGTAAGCCGGTGAAAGATTCTGCTTTTGGGGAGTGAGGGAAGTTTTGGAGAGGGATTCCCTTCTTCTTGCCCTTGTAATTTTAGAAGGGACTGCAGGAGTGAGTGGAAAATGCTCGCTAGAGTGAGGAGAGTCCCTCGGGTGATCTCGGCATCTTGCCGTAGGGCTTTACGATAGCTCTTCGTAGGAAAGAAAAACAGGCTTCGCACTCGCAGTATGGGCGATGAGCTCCAGGGCTATCTTTTTGTCGTAGAAATTCCCTGGAAATTGAATGAGATTTACCTCAATGTGGTGCGTTCCAATCCCTCAGCGCAATGGTGGGGCGGTTGCCGATGCGAGCATCCCTCCGTAGCGACTTCGCTAAATGTGCCCACACGGCGTACACTACGAGGGGATTGGTTGCTGTAGGGATCCTCAGGAACGATATTGGCCGCCTGCAAAGAATCACAAGGTTTTTCCCATGCCTAAGCCGCCCTTTACCTCTAGTGCGCAATGGGTACCCCAAGAGTTTATTGGCTAGAGTGCTCGGCTCATGGGAGCTTGCGTATTCGGCTGGAGCTATAGGGTTTCCCTCACTTCGTCGAAGAAGGGGTCTTGTGGGCTTTACGCACACGCTTATTCTCTCTCCCAGGCTTTTTGCTTGGTCCCGATGGCGGATCGCCTGCCTTGGGAGGATGACCCAAAGTGATGGTCGGCGGCCATGAGGAGGGTGTGAACGTGAAGGATGCCGGGTGATGATATGTTGGAGTCTACCGGCAGAGAGAGGGAGGCGAGGGGCCGTCGAAGCGAGCAGGAATAGGAAAGTCTACTCCTGTTTTGGCGAGGGTGCACCTACGCTCGGTATTGCTATTTGAGAGTTTCTCGAGGATGATCGGGGCGACTTCCTGCCAGCCGGTGCCTCGAAGGTAATGACGGCGGAGGGCGCCGGGCCTTGCGCCTCACGTCGCAGGTTGCTCTATAAAGAAGCGATCATGTACCCCATCAGCTCAATGGTGTGGCTAGCTTGCTCGAGGGAAGAAGCTCGATTGCACCGGTCGCTCCCGAGCCGGCAGGCTGAACTGTATCATATCAGCATGCTTGTTTTGTTTGCTACGCTCGTGCCATACTTAGGTGGTATGGCCTTACTATACAAAGCTATCGATAGCCACCTTCTAAGATCTGATGTGCCTTTCCACTTCTTGCCCCTTACGCACCGTTACGCCCGTAATATTGGGAGTAGACTGAGTAAGATGAGTTACCGCAGCGGATATTAATGGCCGCTATATCCCTTCAATTACGAGTACACTGAGTCACTTTGCCCTCGAAGACGGCACGGGCGCTTGTGCCTGGGGTACCTCTAGGTCTATACCATTTGTTGTTGGTTTGTACTCGCTACGCTCGTTGTGTTGTTGCACCAAAGGTGCCGATGATGCGGTAGTTGTTATTAACGGGAGCGGGTAGATTTCCACTTGTTTTGAGCGAAGCGCTACCTCCCAGACAACGCTCTTCGGCATTTGATCATGGGATAGCCTCCTTGGTGGCTGCTTTGCGCTCTTGCTTGGGCAGCCTTTTCGGCATTTGTATTGCCTTTTGCCCTCATGCTAAGCGTTTTCGTCGCTTCCTCTTCTTCTCGAGGCACTTGCGTTCGGCTTCTGGCTATTTCGGCTGCGTTTGTTGTTCGATCTTGCGGTTGAGGCGGCTACTTGTTGCTGCTGTTTCTTGCGTTGTGTTGAAGATCTTCTCCTTGACCTTGCAGCTGATTTACTCCGGTGCGTTGCTGGCGCTCTTTCTCGAGTTGGGCCTTCTCTTGTTCTCGCTGTACAAGGAGTTGCGACTTGCTCTTTCAGTTGCCTCGATGGCTTGGCGAGTGTGTCAAGGGCGGTACGCGTCACTTTCAGTTCTTCGGCTGCACGTTTGTGAGCGTTGGCGTATTGCGAGACAAATCTCATGCGCACGATGAAAGCTTCGTCGAGGCGGATGCCGACAGCACAAAAGAGCATACGATCGGTACTATTCTTTTCCTCTTTTTGTATGGGGCGAGCACAGAGCGTTCGTAGGCGGCTTTGCACTCTTCCTCTTGTGTGCGTAGCTCCTGCTCCTGACGATTGAAGAGTCAATATCCCCGCTAAGCTCCTTGATTTTCGTTATCAAGAGCCTTTACCAATTCTTGTCGCTGAGCTACGCTCTCAGAGAGCCGCCTCTTGCTGCTTTTATTCTTGTCGTTTTTTATGCGGCCTAAGCTCTGTCGGTCTTTTCGATGGCCTTGATGGCCTCTTTGCGTTGCTGCTCGAGCTGTTGAACTTTCTTCGACTTCTGCTGCGCCACCATAGGGAGCGACGCCAGGAAGAGTGAGCATAAGGGTAGGGTATATCGGGTTTCATTGATAGAAATACTACTGGAATGAGGCTAGAAATAAGCTGCAAAGCTTCTTTTACGGTGAGTTGGCGATACCCCGAGGATGGCCACAATAAGTTGCTCGTGGGCCTCGACTCGCTACGAAGCGATAAGACTTGAGCTTCGACCTCCAATGAGAATGTATTTGTGCCATCTCGTAGCACTTGGTAGCAGCATTGATCGGGTAAGATCCCTTTTCACGTGTAGCGGTGTAGTGAGGTGGGTCGCCTATAGGAGCGACGCTTCATGCCAGTGAGCTCTCAAAGGGTATTGGGGCATATTCCCGCCTGTGTGTGTAGGGAGGAGAGTTTGTTTTGAGGAAGTTTTACGAGGCACGAGTGGGGCGTTACCATCTTTTCTACCTCAAGATCTTGTGGAGATAGCCCATGAAGCAACCCTTCTAATAGAGGGTAAGATAGGGGGAGCGGGAACCGATCTTGGCAGAGCCGCATTGAGCTGCTGGTAAGAGGCGCGTGGTACGACTGTATTGTGTGTTTGTCGATGGTCACGATCTCCTCGAGAGCAGATATACACGAGCTATCTCAAACAAAAACAAACGGACGAAGAGGCGTATATCCCTCTCCTACCACCACGGACGCATTGGCATCCGGCGAGATGAGTCGAGCCCTTTGGCCCCGAGTAAAGCGCTTGCCAACCTGCCAGGGCTGCTATGGGGCGTCTGCAAAGAGCCTCGGCCTCTCTGTTTTGCTGTGGGAGCTGGGGTTGCACTCCGGGCGACGACTGCCGCAACCCAGAGGACGTGATAAGTGTAGAGCTCAAAACGGATGGGATGAGGTGATTTCTTCCATGATGGATCGTTACTTTGAAGACTCCATACGTTGCTTTATTTTCTTCAATAGCCGGTCAATTTCGTCTGTGGACACAAGTTCCTTTGCTTTCTGGAGAGGTAGAGGAGACTATTTGGCAAGTTGCAGCTCCTCTTGCAACTTTGCATAGTGGTAGTAATAATCTGCAAGGCTGCTGATGCTGATGCCGGGATCCTCTTTGAGGCAGCCTCCAGCCTCTTTCAATAGCTTGGCGCAAATAGATCTCGGCTATGGGTAATCTCCTTGCAAAGAATAGGGCAAAGCCATGGGTGTCTAGCACGAAATTCACCGGGTTGCAGGGCTACCGCCTTAGAGGCCATCCGCGGCTTTTTCTATCACAGCGCCGTTGCTCTGGCCGAGTAGGAAGTAGGCGTAGTTATTGAGTACGTTAGGATCCGTTGAGCTTGATAGACTCTTCGTGGCAGCTATCGCCCTCGTTATCTCTCCTGCATAGCGCAGTGTCGCCTACCTGGTCGTAAAGGTCACCTATCACCTCGGTTTCAGTCGTATCGGTCTGAGCGATCCCTGGAGGACCGTCTCTCGGCTCGTTCTAGCTCTCGGCATGTCTCCTCTGCCAAGCTCTTGAAAAAGGTATAAAACTCCCCTCCTTCGGATTGTTTTGATGGCTTGAGGAAATATTTGTAGAGCTCGTCGAACTCCTCTCTTGAGATAAAGTTTTTGGAATAATGCATTCCAAAGTTCAGGGATGCCTGCAGGGGAATTCCTCCGTCATTCGCAGGAGTTGGGCTCGACGCTCGAGTGCATCCCAATACATATAGGATGGACTGGAGCGTCCCGAGTTGAGCACCGAAGTTGGTAGGATAAGTGCAATAAACTCTTTGTAAATGGGAGGAATGGAGATGTCTAGCCCCTGCTCACAAACCCTGAGGAGAAAAAAGCATGGAGGGACGCCTGCGCCACCTCCGGGGGTGGTGGTATCTATCTTCCAAAAATCGTTGTAGAATGCCAAAAGACCTCGGGTATGCGGTTCAAGTCCAGAATAGCCGCCTCGGCATAACTGATATTGCTTGTGGCACGCTGCGATGGAGGGATCTTTTGCAAGAGTTTAGGCAGTCTGCATTCAGATTCTCCTTGACATCGAAGAGCGAGGCCCGTGAGTCGTTTAGGGATTTTCCATTGAACTCAGGGCCCATCCGGTAGCGATTCATCGCATCGGTGTCGTCGTCGAAGCAACTCGCTGCGCCTATCTGTAGTGCATGGGCGTAGTATGGAGTGCCGTCGAGCTCTCTAGTAGAGCCGGAAGCCGCTGCGAAACGTGGTCCTAGTGCCTGTCTCCAGTAGTACCCCTAGGGCAGAGCTGATTGCGGCTATCGGAGGGCGATAGCTTTTATGTGCCGATCGAGCGATATGGAGAAGCTCATCGTCTCGCCCTTGTCAGCGAGGGCAGCCTGATGGAAGGCACTATTCGTCGTTAGCGGGTCTGCTTCGAAGGCTTTGCGGTACCATTCGGCAGCCTGTTCCATTGAGGAGGGGCGTAAGTTGCCCATGTAGCTGAAACGCCCCCGAGGGCCTAACTATGATGCAGAATTTGATAGTATGAGCAGGAGCGGTTTTCGGAAAATAGAAGCAGCCCCTCTGCAAAGAGCCTGTCGGCTAAAGCTTTTCGGGTTGATCTCTACTAGGTGAGTTCGCCAAGCAAAGCAGCAAAAGAAGATTAAGAGATACTTCATAAAAGGGGCGTCTATCGACTTTACTTCTTTACTTGCATACCGGTGTACCAAACCACCTTCGCCTCGTTCGCTCTCCCAGAGTGCCCTGTCTACATCATTAGATCGGCTGTCATAGCGGGTAACCACCATCTGGGCGATACGATCTCCCGATGCGATTTGTACCGCTTCTTGCTCCTAAGTTTGACGAGGATAACCTTGATTTCCACCCGATAGTCTGCGTCGATGGTGCCGGGGCTGTTGGTACTGTCCTCCCATTTGAGGGCCCAGCCGCTGCGAGGGCGGATCTCGCGCTTCGCTAGCCGCTGCAATTCATATGTAACCCCGTGAGACGAGGCAACGTGCCCCCGGCTCAATTGATCATTTGGGGGTAGGATGCACATGGGTCCATACCTGCGGACAGAGGCGTCGCGCCAGTGGGGTAGGGGTTATTGGATCGGTTGATGATGGGCATCTTCGCACTTGCAGATATCTCTAAAAAGGGCGTTACCAAAACTTACGTTCTGCTCCGCATTCGGCACCGAGTTACTTATTTTCTGCCATTTCCCGGCTCTTTTTCGTCTTCGGGCTCTACCCAGTCTCCATTCTCACGGATGAGGGCGATGAGAGCCTCTACGGCGTCTTCTTCTGCATTCACTGCAGCACTTTTTGTCCTTATGACGATCGTCTTGTGCGAGCGCCTCACGTATCCGCATCGTCGCCATCTCTCCATTATTCAGCTACAACCCATGATGCCTATCTTGAGGTTGGGAAGGTGGCTGGTCGCTTTTTGATGCGCAGTGGTTCCCTCAAATTATGAGCGTGCGGCCACATCCCGGGCAGCTAATGTATTCAGATGGGAGAAACGAAGTCGGGTCGCTTGCAGATGCCGACGCCAATGCCTGTAGAGAGGCAAGAGGAAGGTGAGGGGCTGTGAGCATAATGGCAGCCGGCTCCCCTCGGAGGAGGGTCCCAGGTCTGTGGCGGCAATTTGTACCTACTAGGATTCGTCGCGCAAATTGGGCTCGAGGCGATGGGGGAGGTGTACCTCCATTTCGGCAAGGAGGGCGATCGTTCTACGCCATAGCCCATACGATTGGCTCCGCTTGCCCGTAGATATCAGTAGTCTGTTGGGCTGGTGTGCGAGATCCATTGCCTCCCGCTTTCTACGGAAGGCTTTCGGTCTCGACAGAGGATAGCAGGGGGAGGTAGAGAGGTCTAGGCTCTCTCTCCATGTCAGCTTGTCTCCTCCTGCTAAAGGGGCTGAGGCATATCGCCACAATAAGGACAGAGGTAAGGTTGGCTCCGTAGAGTTGCGGCTATGGAAGAGGAGGCATTGCGGGGGAGCATTTGTGCTCAGTAGGGCAGGGGATGGGGAGATGGTTGAGGGCAACGGCTCAGCTCGGCAATGTGCTCACAGGGAGGCGTGCAACGGGAGTTCTGCCTCAGGGGGCTTCGCTTAGGGGAGACACGCAGTGTCTCCCAACCATCGGTAGAGGGGAGCCAATGCCTACACGGCACTTTTAATTCGTCCATCCTCGCCCTCTCCGGCCTCGGTTACGCCAATGTGCAAAGGATAATGGACCCCCATTTCGTCCATACGCTCTACCAAGAGCGTACTGCTTGGGTCATGCCTGCACGTTGGACTTTTCATTGAGATGGCAATATCCTCAAAGTCCAGGCTGCGAAAGCCGCGGAGATATTCCAGGCAGCTCTCTACCGTTCCTCGGGTGTGTCGCCATAACGCCCGGAGCATACGCATCACTAAGAGACCCATGATTGATCCCGAGGTCGAATGGCTCTTTTTGATCGTTTGGCCTCTTGTAAGAAGTCGCCAAAAAAGTTGCTGTACCCGCTCTTCGCCGCGAGCAAAGTCCGCATCAGAGATACCCTCACCGCTCCATCCTCCTTTGCGATCTGCGAGGGTGTGCGGGCGGGTGATGCGCACCTTCTCTACATGCTTTAGCGTGGGCGGCTTGTGGATTAGTGAATATCGGCAACGAGTGGGATGGTGTATCCTTTCTCGTTGAGCGCTGCTCGGATGGTTTTGTAGGCATTCGGCCTCGCGCACCCTGCGCCGTAAAACGCATGTAGTCCGCTCCGGCTCAGGCTACTCGCTCTGTTGTGCTACTCCGGCCTCGGTGTCTGGTGTGGAGACGTTGCGCCATGGTCTGGATGCGTAAAGGGTACTCAGAGCCTAGGTATGAGACCCCTATCGAAACGCTTCATGTACAACGCCTGCGATAATTGAGCGCATCAAGCGGGTGGTGAAGAGAGGGAGAGGGAGGGGCGGCATAGGGATACAGAATCTATTATATGGCATAACCCGAAGTTGTACACTACGGATGGCTGTTGATCCGATTACTCTCGGAAGGGTTGCACCCTAGGGTGTACAATGTCGGGTTTATTGCTATCTATGGAAGGGGCTCTTGAGTTAGTCTTGAAGCTGTATTTTACCTCTTTGAGATCGGCATTGGCACGTACTACCTTTTCTTTTTAGCCCTTCTTTGAAGGCTTTTGAGACCTTCATGAGATCGGCATCACCCAACGAAAGCATTTGCGCTGCCAAGAAGGGCTGCATTCTGTGCTCACTGAGTTCCTACGGTAGCGACAGGGATCCCCGGAGGCATTGTACATGATAGCGAGGCGTCCATCCATCAAGAGTGGCCTTTGATGGGGACCCCGATAACAGGTGGGGGTCATTGAGCAATTACGCCACGATGAGCGGCCATCCCGGCGCCTGCGATGATAACACGCCCTCTCCCTCTGCTCCACGGGCAGAAACTCAGCCACCTCGTCAGGGGTACGATGTGCCGATAGAGCCAAGATTTCAAAAAGGAATTGCGAGTTCGTCTAGTTGGCGAGCGGCCTTCTCCAATACGGGAAGATCGGAAGTACTGCCCATGATGATGCCTGCGCAGGTCATAGTTTTAAAGTACAATCGCATGGATGATGGATCGAATGTTGTTTTGCTTGGGGTAATGCGAAGCGAGGGCGAATCAAAAGAATCCTCTTGATGCGCCCTCTATGATTAATAGTGCTACAACCCGCCTCCCTTTGTTTTGGGGAGAGCTCGGTGCTACTTGCTTGGCTGTTGATTGTGGCTCTATTAGCCGAGGAATGAGTTGTAAGCAGCAGCATCCATAAGAGCTTCTGCCTTAGCGGGATCTGCCATTTTTCACCTTAATGATCCAACCTTCGCCGTAGGGATCGTTGTTTCAAGCTCGGGTTGATCTTCGAGGGCAGCGTTGAGTTCTACTTCTTCCCTCTACAGGCGACAAGTAGGTCAGCTACGGTCTTAACGGCTTCGATAGAGACCAAATACTTCGCCGGCAGCTACAGTTTCGCCTTCGGTAGGCACGTCTACATAAACGATTTCGCCCAATTCGCCTTGAGCATAATCGGTGATGCCAATAAAGGCCATGTCGCCTTCGATGCGTACCCATTCGTGGTCCGTAGTGTACTTGAGTTGTGCGGGAATATTCATACTTCCGTATCTCTATATTTAATTGTTACTATTATTTTTCTCTCTCTCTTGGGGCGAAGCTCTTTATGTTCTAAGAAAAAGGGTTTACATCCTCCCCGAGTACAAAGGTAATAGTTACCTCACTATATGCTAGCATGTTTGTAGCTACAATCCTCATTTCTCTTACCCTATGCCATGAAAACAAAGGCCACGGCATAGTAACCGAGACTCTCCTGCAATTGTTCACTTAGGAAACAAAGTGCGGAGCCAGGGATCGAACCGGCACAGGTGTTACCCAGTGGTGTTTGAGACCAACGCGTCTACGCAATTCCGCCATCCGGGCTGTAGACATTTTGTTTCTCTTTGGAAGACCGGGTGCAAAGGTAGTGAAAGACGTTGGAATGTACAATACCCGACCATAACATTTCGCTGAATTTGTGGGCGCTCCGATGGAAAGGGTGTGCCAACTTTCGTGCGGATAGGGACAGCATAACCCTTCGTAGCCGCCCCCTTTCTCTCGGGCGGAGGTGAGGATCCCTTGCCCGGATTCTTACATTTTCTTGGGTAGAAACCTCTCCACTTTCTGCCCAAAACTTTTTATTTTTCAGTTAGAAAGGGTGCATTTCGGGCAAGAACGAAATTTTTCACACCTGACGCCCTCTCCTCAGCCTCATCTCTGGATCACTTCTCGGCAAGTAAAGCCCCTAGCCCTCGGAAGGGTAGCAGTAGTGCTCAGAGTCCTGAGGGAGCTGTACACTAGTCAACATTGGTCTATGTGAAGGGATTGCCCTAAATAGCTGCTGCAGTAGGGAGTGAAGGGGAGAGGCTCTCTTTTGTAGCACATGGGGCAGAGGGCATGAGAGGCATTTCCCTTTCTCTAATCGGTAGCGACCTGTATGGGGCAGAGCATTGCATCCGAAGAGATCGAACTGACACTCTACGTCCGGGTGCCTCTTGGCATAAGTGAGAGGAGCTGCAGGTTTGAATCACTCAGTATCATGCCGTGCGGCTCAAGATCTTCGCCGGAGGGGCATCCACTGATGGTGGCTAATCCCTCCTTTATGGGGAGTTGAGTAGCTACAGATTGAGTGCATTCGCCCCTTGCAGTCGTACTATCCCTCTTGGGTGTAGCCGCCCCCACTGAGTAGAGCGTCCTCTATTATCCTCCTCTGCCACTGGGGGTAGGTGTGCTCAGGTGCCTAGTCCACCCTCTGCGTTGTTGGATATAGTGTAGATATCCTTCTGCACTAGCTTGCCTGCAAAGTTGAGGTAGGAGTGAGGCGAGGGAGTTCGGTTGGGATGACTGCTACGATAGCAGACCTTGGCGTGAGTCGAACTTGCGTTGATAGTAGTCCGTGAGAGCCAGGGGCTCGGCAGGGATCAGAAAGGCGAACAGCTTGCCCGTTTGGTACATTTGGTATGGGCGGAACGGAGTGAGGGATGGCATCAGTCCTCGCCCCGCTCTCGGGGAGATCGTGGCAGCTCGGATATGTAGGGCGGCCTCTATTCGCTCTCCCCACAGCCTAAAGGTGTAGGAGACGCGGCCTGTGTGTGCAATGGCTTTGGGGGCACCTCCGTAGTCGATCAGTAGATCGGTCTCGCTATCTTGGTACACATGCCCAAAGTGAGGTCGACGAACGCGTCGTCATCCCCAAAGACCTCTTGCCAAAGATCTCACGAGAGAGCTGTCGCCTATCAAATTGGGTTCATACCTGTGCGTGCCGCCTTAGCAGAGCCGTTCCGCTTGCTAGAGCCGCAGCTCCGGTTGATAGGATTCTTTTCGGCAAAAACGTAGTCCGGCAATCCCCAAATCCTCCTCTCTATTGATGTAGATGTACTGCTCGGGAATTTGTTTGGCAAACTCGTTGTTGATTACAGTGTAGGCGCCCTCGATAGCCGGATTGGCCTTCTCTACATGCACATCAAACGTGTTGTGGTTGATGGGGAGCCTAGGGTCAGTGGCAACGATTTCGCCGTCAATCCAGGCACCTCCTGCAACTCCAAGGCCTCACAAGCGTCGAGAATGCGGTGTACCATCCTATTTTCCTCTTGGATACCATCGCGCTGCGTGGCGTCGTCGAGCCATTGATCGGCAAAATCTTTGTACAGCTCCTTCTGGTCGGGGGTAAAGGCCGGTAGATATAGTCCGGATAAAGTTTCTTGAACTTATTGATGTGGTTGCGTTTGGACTGTAGTTTTTGCCCGATAGTGAGATGAGTCGCTCCCGAAGAAGGTAGACATAGTCAGCATAGTCTTCGTCCCAAAAGAACTGGAAGTCTTGCTCAAAGTCTTGTTCGAGGCTCTTGGCACAGCCCTCAGTTACGCCCATCACCAAACGAGAGGGAATCTCTTGTTCGGCACAATGGATAGCTCTCTGGATCGCTCCATGCCAGAGATCTCGCTCTGTACAATGGGGAGGAGGAAAACCGGATGAGAGCGCAGGGGAGCGAAAGCGTATGATGAGCACCCGATCTTGGTAGACGGCCCAAGAGGGTCTCAGTAGCGCTCGCTCCATCCGTAAGGTTGGTAAATGCAAGGTCATGAATCGCCTTGTCGTCTTTGTAAATAAGGGGAAGATGACGTCTCTATCCTCTAGAGTGATAGGGCGAAAGTGTAGTTAGGTACATATTTTTATCAGGATAAATAGGTACGCGCCGAGCGATAATTTGCTCAATGCATGGCCACGAGTCCATTACTACGTGTGGGGATAAATGCTCACGAAGCCCCATTCGATCGATGAAGTATAGCTCCTGCGATACAATGTCTTCGGGTCGTTGCCCATCACACGGAGCAGTAGGGCGCTAATCCCCTTGACAATGAGGGCGTCACTATCCCCTCGGAGGGCTAGAGTGCCATCTTCGTTGGGGGTAGATACAATCCATACTCGGCTTTGGCATCCCTCAATGATATGCTCAGGAGTCTTCTCAGAATCCTCTAGGGGTAGCAGTGTATTGCCCATATCAATGAGGAGGGAGTATTTGTCCATCCAATCATCAAAGGGCTCAATTCTTCTAGTATTTCGTCTTGTATCTCCTTGATTGACTTGCTGTTCATAGCCTTTTATTTACGTTCGTTTTCTCGTGCTTCGAGTATGCAAAGGGTCTCTCCTACCTGCTCTTTACCACCTCTTTGTCAATCACTTCCATGTTGTCGGCATGAGTGTGCCAGTGCGCACAAAAGCCATTGCTTCCAGGCCGGATCGTAGTTTCTATGTCTATAGTGGGGATGGCAAGGTTGTCTATAATGGGTTTGTGGTCGTCTGTAAGAGCGGCTCCGTCTGCTTTGAATGAAATAGTGTCAAAAAGCCGAGACTTTCCGCCTTATCCCATGGGAAGACACTGCTGGAGCATGAGTCTTGGAGAAGAAACTCCCATCGGACTTGGCATCGTGCGCTCCGACCATATCAAGAAGGATGCCAAACTCAGCACGATAATGCTCTACATGGGGATGCTCTTTGCTCCAGTAGGTGGAGCCAGGCACCAGGTCTTCGTTTTTCGCTAACCCCATGTCTTCGGCATCGATAAAGGGAAGTCGACTCCTAACGTGCTGTTGCGGTCAGCCAGTTGGCGTGCAATCTCAAGCAATACGCCTACGCCACTTTGCGCATCATCAGCCCCTAGGATCGGTTCGCCTTTGCGGCTGGGGGTCAGGTCGTTATCCGCTGTGGGGGCGAGTATCCCCAATGCGCTGAAGCAAAAATGCGACGCTCTGCTGCCGGATTAAGGCGCCCTATGATATTGGTGATGGGGAGGGTAGCGCCCTCGTGGGTTGATACGTTCGCTTGCTGCAATACAACCCTCAAGACCAAACTCCTAAGCTTGCCGGCAATCCACTCTCCGCATGCCTTATGGGTGGGTGTGTTGGGGACGCGCGTCCCAAAGGCTGCTGCTGAGCAATGTAACTATAGGCACTATCAGCATCGAATCGGTTGAGAGTCTCGGCGGGTAGTGCCTCTGCTTATGCTCATGCCTCCTTCTTGTCTCACTTACAGCCGGTGGCTGATACGATGAGGAGGAATGGCGAGGGGCTAGAGCCCCTTACTAGGTTGGGGGTTGTCTTCATACTTTTATAGAGTAATGGGTATAGTTATCTGGAGAGTGGGAGAGACCATAGAGGCGGGGGAACATCATCACTAGGACAGTGAAAAGGCCGCTGCGCACGAAAGGAACAACAGCGGCCCAACACACCAACACATGAAACATGAAAAGCCCTTTCACAAGGGGATGGGGCAAATTTCTCTATCCTAGGAACAATTACGCCTGTTGGAGGGCAGCAATTGCTCGGTCGTAATCTGGTTCATGGGTAATGTCGTCTACAAGCTCTGTGTAAACTACCTTACCATCTTTGTCTACTACCACAACGGCGCGTGCAAGTAAGCCCTGAAGAGGTCCATCCGTCATCAAAAGACCGTAGCCCTTTTCGAAGGAATCTCCACGGAATGCCGAGAGGTTTCTACATTTGCAAGCCCCTCTGCTCCACAGAAGCGAGCCTGTGCAAATGGAAGATCATAGATATACATAGAACAGCAGTGTCTGCCATCTCTGATGCAATCTTGTTGAAGCGACGCACGCTTGCGGCGCAAACCCCTATCAATGCTCAGGGAAAAATGTTGAGTACTACCTTTTTCCCTTTGTACTCTGAGAGTGTTGTTTCTGCAAGAGAGCCTTCACTGCTGTAAATCCGGGAGCCGTAGCCCCATGAGGCATCTCTCCGAGGAGGTTAATCGTAAGATCGCCTTTGAGTTTAGTCGTTGCCATATTCACAAATCCTACGCAGATCTTCTAAATCCACGCAGCTAAGTTACATTAGTTCTATTCTGCAAACTCTGTCAGAGTTATTATTTTGCTTTTTGAGATTATTTCCTGTACATATTCATTGATTGTACTCTCAGGAGTGTTTCCAGCGTCTGGATAGGCATTCCCTTTGTGGGGACGAAAGAGTACCATCAGGATGCTCTTTACCCCAAAGTGGGCAGCCAAAGCCTCATCCTTGTCTACATCGACCTGTAGAGAAGAGTCTGCCCATTGCTCTCTCGCTACCGATGCGTCGAGTTTGGGGCAGTTGGCAGCAGCACCTCAATCAGCGTAAAAATCAATAATGGCAGGCTTGTCGCCTTTTATATACGAACTCTGTAGGTTTTTCCTCAAAGTCAGATATGTCTTTCATACTTGGCATCGATCACATTACATTGGGATGAGATGCCTCTTGAGCCATCGTTTCTTGCTCTTTGATTGGCAGAAGCCTGAGTGGCAACACCTACAGAGCAGAGGGTCGATGGAGCATCAGCGTAAGAGCGGAGATAATTCATTGTCTCTCATTTCTATTCTGTACGTGTGGGAAAGCCTTTGCTATCTCTACTCTTCTAGAATAGAGGGAAGGGGCAAGAGTTCACTCCAGTCTTTCTCAGGACTGAATGGGCAATCTTGCAGCGATCCCGTATCTGTTGGAGAAGTCCTTGCCTTTGTCATCCACAATGAGGCGGGGAATCTTCACTTCTATTTTCAAACTGGCTACATGCCCAACTCCGGATACTCAGGCATTCTACCTTTTGATGCTGTTTTGAGCTAAGATGGCGGCCGGACCTCCGATGCTGCCCAGGTAGAACCCTCCGTGCGCCTTGCAGCGAAGCTGTTACCTCTGCACTGCGGTTGCCCTTGGCGATCATGATAGAGACTGCCTCCCGTGCTGCTGGAAGAGCTGTCGCATAACGCCCTGCATACGTGGGGCCCGAGCTACCGCTGCAGCCACTAGGCGTTTTGGCGGGGCCTGCCGGTATATGGGATGCTGCCATCTGATAGTCAGGGAGATCCTCACACGATCGAGCCGCTCTTTGAGCTTAGCATGAGCAATGACTCTCTCCGACTCGATGGTGCGGAAAGGAGTGAGATGACAGGGTATTTGGATAGCCCGCACGGATCTCGATCCATGGGGCGACTGAGGTCTGATTTTTACGGATTCTCCTTCGGATTCTCGATGCCGGCGGAATGGTGAGCGGCGGATGCGGTCTCGAGCTTCTGCAGCCATAGCCCCTCACGATTGATTTTTGCCTTTAGATGTCTGCGGTGCAATGCACTCCTCCCATACCGATGGGGCAAGAGACACTGCCTTGGCAGATCAGATCGTCGATGCGCATAATATTTCCCCAAATTGCGCTCAAGAGCTCTCTTCAGGCCAGGAGTTGTGCCTCTAGCTCTGTCTCACGGAAAGCGTGCGCGAGTTCGTTCCCTTGGGTGGGAAGGTTGTCGTAGTACTTTGCGGAGGCCAGCTTTTACGGTTTTGAGGTTCATCTCGGCAGAAGTCCCCAATGACAAAAGCAATATGTAGGAGGGCATGCCGTGCCTAGGTGCATCTTCTCACCAGATAGGAGAAGCTTTTTCGGGCGTAATGGGTGCCTGTCTCTTTGAGTAGAGGTAGGTCTTGTTGCAGAATCCGCCCGCCAGCAATGCAGAGGAATTTGCTACTCGTCGCCATCTACGACCATCAAGTCGATCTGAGCGGTGACTGCAGCCCGTATTGACCTCCCGTGATACATGTCGAGGGGCATTCTAAGTAGCGCAGTTCTCTTGTGTATAGGTGTCGTACACGCCATGGGAGAGGGCCTCTTCATGCCTCCCGCCCGTGTGACATTTGTGTCCCTTCTTGCCTAGAATGATGGCTGTACACCGTGTCTTGGCAAAGGGGAGTTGCCCGAGGCTGCCACTTCTGCATTCCTCAAAAACATGAGGGCCACGAAGCGGTCATTGTCACTTGCCTCCGGATCTGGAGAGGATCTTAGCCACCTGTTCACGATGCTCAGGGGCAGCAGGTAGAATGCGATGTCGTGGAAGCTTGGCGTGCCAGAGTTCGTAGGGCTTCAGGCTCACAACGAGCATTTACGCCCGCCAAACTCTTCTTCGGTACATATTCACTCGTTGGGTGGTGAGTATTCTGTCGTATCTTCCCTTGAGAACATCTCTTGGTATTTGAATTCTTTTCAGTTTGCCGTGTTCTCTCTTTCCTTTCTAAACTGCCCTCTAAAGATACAAAAAGCGGATGAGCTTACACTCATATCCTATTTAGCGTAAAAGAGGTAGGGCTCCTCTGAAGCTGAGCCTTTTTGTCGGAGAGGGATTCCCGAGCGAGAAGGGCCGACTCACTCGTGTGAAGTCAGCCCTTGTTTCCAATTCAGAGAAACGCATCCGAAAGTCTGCGGATTCTCTGTTCATAGGAGGTGAGAATTACAATACCACCTCATTGCTCATCTTCTGACCTTGGCCATTTTAGTGTAAAGATGATGGATACTCCATTACCAAGAGCCTCAGCAGGGGATGTCGATTCTATCAGCGAGCGTCTACCCGAGCTACAGAGCTGTCCGTCTACGCTGTAGAGGCGGTGTTTTGGATACATTGCCCTCAATAGTGAGTACGCTACCGTTCTTGTATGCCTTCAATTCACCCTGCAGCTTCTACTGTCTTAGCTGAGGTTGATATTCACTATATGGTAGAGCATAGTGTTTTTCTTTTTGTCTCCTGATGCATCAGGGGTCAATAACATACATTGAAGTTCTTGAGCGACCACCAGCTGAGACATCTTCGTTCATAGAGTTTTTGGAACATGCGGCCATCTAATGCAAATGGGTGAAAGTAGGATAGTAGGCATCCTTACCCATGTACGATCGTTGTCGTATCCAAACTTCATGGAGAGATGAGTTTTTCTTCACCGGTCTGATGGCTGATGTCCATGATCTGTACGTCCGTTAGCTCATAGTCGTTGTAGTTGTATGCGATATAGCCGTAAACAGCTTGAAATTGGGGAGCTGATGTCAGCATGTTTTCTCTAGTTCTGTTGCCTTTTTGCATCGATTCGTACGTTCTACGTTACTCTCGATTTCGTCGGGGTTCCCATCTCGCGGGATAGCCGGACTTTTACAAAGCTGGTTCTTCTCATTGTAGGTACTAGCATATCGAAAACAGTGCCGATAGAGCGGAGGTGGGTACGGATTATTGTGCTATTACCTCTCGTCGTATAAAAGAAAACTCCGCTTCACGTTGGCAGTGTCTGATGGCAGTCCATGAACATAATTTCTCTGGGTCTACCATTCTCATCGTAAACGTAGTCGAAGCGGGTGTCAATGGAAAGTGCCTCGGGATGTCTCCGGAGAGAACCTGGTACTGATCGGCACTGGAACATCCCCTTGTGCATCGTAGTAGATAGAATCCACGTGACCAGATTTTCCTTCGGCATTGTAGTAAACAGCGGCTTTTTGTTTTTACCCTGCTCGTTATAAACATAACGGAAACCCGGCTTTGGATTTTAGTTTTTCGACCCCCTAGGAACTTAGAGTCAGATTGTTTTTCCTGTGCATTCACACTCTGAGTGAGGGCGAGGAACATTACAGAAAGCGAGAAGGAATGATGTTCTTCATTTCGTTTTTATTAAGTGACTATACAACTTAGCATTACTTCCATGAGAAGCAATGTTTTTCTTCCGAGGAGAGCCATATCGTGGTCTCTCCAAAAAGTAAGTCTTGCGTGTGGGGTGGGTATCCTCTTTTGAGGAATAGTAATGTAGCGAAGCTCAAGATGATCAATTCTGCTTTTGCTCAATCCTTTTCATTCATGCTGCATCCTTCATGCAAAAAGTGACCATCTAGAGGTTCTTTCTGGCCTTTAGGGATTATGTTGAGCATCTGGTACACATGGATTGTTCACTAATCCACCGATGTGACAAAGGTAGTTATTAAAGTTGGGACGACAAAAATCTTCTGCCTGGAAAATACATCCTCGTCCACTCTTCTGCTTTTTGTAAGGGCTCTTCATTTTCTCTCTTTGTCTCCCATGAAAGTGGCGATATCGCTTGCCTTCGAGGGGATTGATAGCCAAACTCTCATACAAAAATCGAGGAATTAGAAAAATTGGGGTGTCATAAGTGTGGAGTTCTTCTTTGGGGGCATCGGGAGGAAAAGAGAAAAGTTCGCCTCTCCTAGCCTCGGACAGGAGGTAGCCATGGGCGGCACGATCTTCTTTAGAACAAAAGAAAGGTACAGCAGCAAACGGCTACTGTACCCACAGGATGTAGATATGTAGTGAAAAAGAGCTATTTGAGCGCATGTCTCAGAGCGTCTTTGGAGCTCTTTTGCGAGCAAAGAAGATGCGACTCTTAACTGTGCCCTCGGGGATTGCCATCTTTTCGGCGATCTCGCTGTACTTATATCCGCTCAAGAACATCTTGGAAGGGGTACGTGTATGCTCGCTGAGATTGTCGATTGCGGAGTAGATCTCGAGATATTCATGCGCGCCATCGGGGGTACTATCCCACCCTCTGTCACTAGAGGAACATTCAGTATATCTACAGTTGTCCGTCGAATATCTACGACGACGTTCCACCCTGTCTTGATTGTTGAGAATATATTGTACATGATGGTCATCATCCAACCTTTGAAGTTGATGTCGCTTACAAACTTGTCTCGTGGGTCAGAGCACGCAGCAGTGTCTTGTACAAGATCGTCTGCATCGTTGGTATCTTTGCGTTAGTTTGAGAGCATAACGACGAAGATTCTCTTGTACCTCTTGGAAGTTACTCTGGAATTCGTTCTGGTCATACTGTCACTCGTATTATGTTAAACCTTACTACCTTTGTTTTTACTAGGGAGGCGGCTGAAGCGGTCTCTCCCTTTTTCTTGTAAGTCAAAGATAGCCTATACAAAGCCTTGTGCTGATAGACGAAAGCTCATGTCGTATTATAGATATTTTCTATAGTGGCCTATTTCATAGGATTCTGCCTGAAATAAATAATTTATAGGGTGAGATTTTTATGTAAAAATCAGCTGATTCCCGAGTGCATTTGGCTAGATTCTTTTTATTTCAGCTGCCGATTCGGACGCATGGAGCCGCATAAAAACTTCGCTCGGAGGGTCCCAAAGAAGGGACTGCGAGCGACGTGTGGGGAGAGGGATAAAAGGGGAGAGCCTCAGCGGAAGCTCCACTAAGAGCCAGCGTAGGGCTACAATCCATTGAGGGGCATCCACATTGCGAGAGATGCGAATCTCGGAGCCAATGCTCAGAGTTTAGATCATTGGGGATTGCCTCCAACTTATTGAGATTACACCAAAACTGGGGTTGCATCATTAGCTTAAAACGAGTATTTCCTCCCGGGCCTTTTTGTCACTTGTTGCCAAAAGCTGATGAATCCAGTAGCCGAGAAAAGCCCATCTCCGGGGGCGTACTTCCATAGGTACAAAGCTCAAAATTGATGCGGCTGAGGCGTGAGGTGGATATACTTATAGAGTGGGCGGCGCTGAGCATTGAGGCGACGGTCGCCCCGAAGGTAGGTGTATGAGGCGCTTAGTCATAAAGGCGTCATTCATAGAGATGGCTGCGCGTTACTCTGAGGGCGTTGACGAAGCGGATCCCCCCATCGTAGCGTACATGCCAAGCCACGGGGCTGCAAAAGCGAGAGGTTCGCATGAACTTCCAGTTGGCACTCACTGCCCTGCTGCAAAAACTCATGTCGACAAAGTGAAGGTGTCGCCAAAGCGATCTATACTTTGTTGTTCAATGAGTTGCAGTGATAGTGGGGCGCTCCTTTTGCGCCTCAGGGGTAGAGATACCGCCCGAGGTCGTAGTGGAATTGCAGGGTTTTGAGCATTTATAGGCCCGGCGTTGGTGCAGAGAAGTATTGCGAGGAGGCTATATAGTAAACGTCTTTTTCATCGTGATGATAATAGAGTCGTGCGTTGTATCGCAGCTTGTGGGGATAAAAAGTACATCCCTCCCTCTCATGGGAGAGATGTACTTTCTATATTGAGATCTTCGAGGGGTGCTTATTGCATGAATTCGAAGCTACTCGTAATGTTGATTTTCGACGTTCACCAGGTGCCTTGTGCATGCCATAGAGCCCGATAGCGGGAGCGTAAGAAGGCCATAGATAGGAGCCCTGTGGCTTTGTGGATCCGTAGTTGAAGAGACCGGTCCCCGAGGTGTGATCCCCTGCCTAGACTGCTCGGTGTTGAGTTTGAGTCGATTACAGGGTTGTCACCTAAGGGGTAAGGGTAGACTTGGCCTTGTTGTCATTGAATACCATATCTCCCAAGAGTCGCCTTGAGCTACGGGTTGCTTGGGATAGAGACCGGATAGGGTGCTCGAAACAGCCTCGAATGCCTTCTTAGCTACCTCCGGGAGAGACGCTAGCGTCTCAGGGCTTTAGGGCTCTCCTACAAGCTCAGTAAGGGGTTAGCTTGCTGCTTGCACCGGCAATGGCCTTTAAGTCCTTGTTGTATTGCGTGTCTTCGCTATCGGTGAGACTAAGCCGTAATGTTGCCTTGGTCGCTCTTTACGTCTAGGTCTGTGCGGTTGACGATCCCATCAATAGTGAGGTTTTTCTCCCTTGAGGGATACGACAGAGAAAAAGCAAACTCGGTGCGAATCGTTGTCTTCGATTTCATGGTCTGCCACCAAATGTTACCTCTTGATCCATGATTTGTTGGTAGCGGAGGGGATCTTTTTGTCCGGGTTAGAGCTTCAGACGAGATATCCTCCTTTTGAGCATGCAACATGGCAATCGCTGCTACCATTGTGAGCGAGTGATGATTGAGTTTAGCATAACGTTGATATTTAAAAACGGTGTTTATAGAGTTGTCTTTGCTTACTTTATGTTGTAGCGATTTGTGCCCCCATTCGCTCCTTTTTGGTGCGAAGATAGGTGCATTGTAGGGGTTGGGCTCGATCTCAATGGGTACATTTTCTACAACCTCTGGGCCGTAGCTCTCGATGCCTACACGCTTAACGGGGTTATTGGTGATAAGGCGCATCTTACCTACCCTAGCTCGCGCAAGATCTGGGCTCCCCACGCCATAGTCACGTTCGTCGGCAGCGTGCCCGAGGTGCAGATTGGCATCAACGGTATCCATTCCGTCCTCTTGGGTTGTAGGCTTTCATCTTCTCCATGAGCCCAATACCACGTCCCTCTTGGTTGAGTACACGACCATTCCTTTTCCTCCTTCTCTATAAGTTGCATGGCACGATGGAGTTGATCGCCACAGTGCAACGCCTGGAACAAATATGTCGCCCGTGGCACTGAAGAATGCATACGCACGAGTATCGAGCTCGTCTTTGCTCCACTCGCCTTTGAATAGGGCAACGTGCTCCATGCCATTGGACTTTTTGACGGAATGGGGATGGGACGGAAGTCGCCATACTCCGTAGGCATATGTACCTCCACTCCACGCTCCCGAGCGACTCGTGCAGGCGGTAGGCACTGAGATCTTTGATGGTGATGACTTCCTTATCCCATTGCTTTTGCTACCTCCACGAGCTGAGGAAGACGAGCCATTGTCCCGTCTTCGTTGATGATTCTATGAGGGCTGCTACAGGTTGCATGCCGAGAGGCGAGCGAGGTCTGTGGCAGCCTGCTATGCCCGGCACGGAAGTACGCACGGAAACGCACACGAAGCGGATTGACATGCCCAGGGGCGAGCCAAATCTGTAGGTTGAGTCTTGGGGTCGGCTAGAGCTGGGATCGTCTCGCGCTCTGTCGTACATCGAAACGCCCGTAGTGCAGCCGTGCCCTAATAAGGTCTACTGTAACGGTGAAGGGGAGTCTCGTGTAGGCTTGTGATTGCCCGTGCACCTGCATGTCGAGCTCAAGACGCGAGGCCACCTCTTCGCTGATAGGTGTGCAGAGCACCCGTCCGTAACGCATCATAAAGTTTACCTTTTTCGGGGTTATGGTTTTCGGCGGCGGTGATGAAGTCGCCTTCGTTTTCGCGATCTTCGTCGTCACTACAATCCTAACTTACCTTCCTAAAGTCTGTGAGAGCCTCCTCAATTGTATTCAATTTATAGCTATCCATAGATGTGGTTTATTACTCTTCTTTATTTGTGGTTTCGTATATATTGGCAAGTTCGTCTCAGGGTTCGCCTGCATAGCTCCCACTGCTCCAAGAGCACCTTGCGTCATATATAAATACCAAACGTGAAAAGGCAAAGATAAGGGTAAGATGCCCAATAAAAGCAATATATATCACTTTTTCTTGGGGAGTAGAGGCGCGAAAAATAGCGGAGCGGTGTGGTAGGGTCCATAAGTTTGGCAAGGACCGAAATCTATTGTCGGTATCCACGAGGCGATTGACCAAGCGATCGAGGCTCTGAGAGGTGTTACTATAGGCCCTGTTGAGTTGGGTTAGGGGTAGCAAACCCGATACGGCGATGGGTGACGAATGGGTTCTTAGCGACCTCGTGCATGCTCTCTTGAGCCGTTGAGATGAGGATTCTTGCCTCTTCGTTTGGGGACATAATCGAGGATAGGTTCTTTGGGAACAATATTGCGAGATGCGCTCGGACGCAGGAACTTTTGAGTCGGAATATAAAGCTCGTCGAGGTTGAGAGCCACGGAGTCTCGAGAGGCTTCGTAGGGTGAGGAAGGCTCCAATGGGCAGGAGTATAAAGGTGAGAACCACTCCCCAACCACGTGGGCCAGGTGCCGTTATGAGCTAGGTTGCGAGCCCAACATGTATCGATCTATGTAGTAGACCACAAAAAGCAAGATGCTAGCAACCATGGGCGTACAGATTCCCCTTTTCGGATGAGAGCCCCTAGGGAGCTCCGATGAAAAAGAAGACAATGCAGGCTACGGGGAGAAGGTGAACTTGCGGGTGGCGCTCTTGGCTGTGCGAGGCGGAAGTTGTATGCCTCAGCTTGATAGGCTCCATCCCAGAAAGTGGCAAGCTCGGACATGTTGCGCAACTTCTCGGAGGCGGTCGTGAGCGAGGCTGTAGCTGCTCGGGGCTTGCCATGCAGTAGAGACTATCGAGCGTTATCTTCTGATGCTTGGCTCCCTGCTCCAAGGCTTGTGGTGTTGCTTCGCCTCCTGTGAGGGTCTAGGGGCGGATGCTGGTTTGGGATACCTATCGGCCAGAGAGCCGGAGGTGCTTCTCGGGCATTGCTGCGCCCTACGCTGTCGAGGTGATATATGGCGAGTGTCGCGGATGTAGCGGTTGAGTTGCAAAGGTTCTTCCCCACGAATTGGCTACGCAGCCCTCGTCGTCGATCATCTTGAAGTTGGTGTCGAACCAAATAACAATGCGTTTGTGTGAGAAATGCTCCCTTGAGGTAGAGGCCGGTAGGTCACTATCGTGGGAGGCGGCGTTGCCAGAGCCTTCGAAGAATGAGCCTTGAGAGGAGTTTGCTCAAAGCTCTCGCCTTTGTAGAGATCGAGGGTAAGGAAGGTCTTGGTGGCGTCCATTGTAGTTTCCCAGGTCTGCCAATACGATCCGTGGTTGGCCGCTACCTCTGGAGAAATCATAGATCATGAGCTCGTGTGAGGGTGCGATTTTCATGATCTTTTTCTTGACAAATCAGACTATACCGGGTATTTGGTTGTAGAAAACCCTTGGGGAATTTCCAAATCGGGGCGTGATTGCTGTGCCGAAAAGATGATCTGGAAGAACTTGACTTGGGCATCCATCATGGCCGCATTGAGGTAGAACAAAAAGAGCTAGCCCGATAGTAACCCCACCACGAAGAGGGAGACATGATGCGATATAGGGGGACGCCCGCACTTTTCATGGCAAGTAGCTCAGAGACGCTCGCCCAAGCCCCAAAAGGTCATTACGGAGGCGAGCAAAATCCCTAGCGGAGTTGCCGTGGGGAGTGCCATGCGGCAGCATGGAAAAGCAACTGGAAAAGCAAGTGTCGAGGCCCTCGCCCCACGATTTCATCGGCACGAGACCAAAGCATTTGCATCAGTACAACAAACCAGCAGATCACGAAAGTCATAGCCAGCAGGGTATAAACTGCTGGATTATGTGCGTGTACATCCGCTTGGGAGGGGCTATCTTCATCTTCTGCTAAGTCCAATACGTCTTACAAAGTACACACAAATACCGACTAACCCCCGCTACCCTATGGGAGTAATGTAGCCTTCGTCTGGTAGCGAGAGGTGGGCAATTGAGATGTTCATCTCGAAGCCAAAGCTTAAAAGTTGATTTATCTGTGATGCGAGATAGTAGGTCGGGGCCGTGGGATGCGGCATCATCGAGAAGCGAAGTTGTAGATTCACTCGCGTTGAGAAAAACTTGGAGAAAGGCAAAAGATGAGGGCGTTCTCCCATTCTGTTTCGATACGCTTGCTAACATTGTATTGTAGTAGAAGCGAGATTGCCAACGGAAGGTATCTGAGAAGTCCCAAGTGAGGTCGGCACGAAGCATCGAAGCCAATAGCCAGTAGAGCGTCTTTCCGTCCCTTAAATCCGTGGCGAGCTAGGTCTATATCACGGCGTTGTGTCCACCGAAAATCGTAAAGCGATAGGGGCTGAGATTGAGCTTCGAAGCGGGCCTTCACGACCATAGTGCGTACTCGACTTGTAGTCATAGACACTGAGACCGAGACCAAATGTGGCAACAACAGGAGAGGGAGCACTCAGAGATATCTGTTTTTATTTTCTAGTCTCATGGTAAAGGCTTGGGTGCGCACTTCGGCATCTAGGGGTGTAGAAAAGATTCTGTGCAGCTTGTACCCACTAGGTTTGCAGGAGGCGGATAAGGTCATCCGCTATGCGGTAACGACTCACTTGGTCCGAGGGCTGGTGAAGATACTTAACCGCCACTCTAGCTCAGTATTCAGGAGAGTTTATCCCTTTTTATAGTCGAGTTCGAAATGCTGACGCGTGTATAAGATTGAGGTTGCTACTCCCCCTTTTGTGCCAATTGCCGGAGATATAGTTTGCGAGAACTGAATAACACTATTCCATCCCGGTGTCCAATACTTACGGGGGAGCCATAAAACGTCTCAGCCCCGATAGAGTCTTTGTCCAAAACTCCGATGGTGAGGGGGTTTCGCCAATGGCTACACCGGCTGCTGCAATCGTCTCTTCGGTGATGCGGTGTGCCTCCTGAGATCTGTGTGGTCTCACGGAAGATCCGAGGGTAGCGAGATTGAGTTTGCTGAAAAGAGTGCCTCGTCGAGGTTATACCCATCCACCATTGATTGTAGTCCCATGGGTTTGCTGAGCGGATTGCCTACCGCCAGGATGGGTAAGAGCGAGGGGCCCAGAAGACTCTTTTGCTTCGGCTCGCAGTGCCGGACGTGTGGAGGGACGCATGGAAAACCACCGGCAAATGCCAAGCGTGAGAGTACCTTTGGTAGAGAAGTCCTCTCCGGCTTGCGCTTCTGCTTCTGTTTGGGAGGCCTTCTCTTGCTGTTGGTTGATAGAGTCTGATGCCACCGGCTCTTGTGCATGGGCCAAGGGGGTGAGGCGAGGTTATAACCATTGCCCCAAATGCCGTAGCGCCGAGGAGTAACGAGTGCAGTATGTTTTGTTTCATTATGAGAAAAATTTCCTTATTTGGAGTACTCTGAATAAATAAGTGACCTTAACACCAGCCGATTTTCGCTGGCTTTGCTGTAGGGGTCGGATACCGTGGTATTGAAAATGTCGTTGAATCCGTAGTAAAAACGCCCCTCTGGTTCGATGCGTTGTCGGCGATCGTGAGCGCAACAAGAGGCCTCCGGTCACTCCCAAGCAAAGCGGTGTGCGACTGACAAAAGAGTGCCGTTGTCTTTCGCTCGTGGTGAATGCATCGCCTTTGAGTGCAGCTTTTTCTCCCGAGCATATAGCCGATCTTAGGACCCGCTTTTAATCCTAGACGCACCTTGCCTGTGGGGTGAAGAGTTGGCACAGAAGAGGCATCTCGATCATGTGCAAACGGCGGGTATGAGCAACGCTGCGCGTGACTCCTGAGAATTCGCTCGGTCCACCCCGCAGTGCATAGTTAAGCTCGAGGAGATATAGCTGTGTGGGACTATTCTCCACCGATGCAGAGACCCCTACCGTTGGTCCCTAGGCAGATGCCCTGTAGTACGTTGGGCATAAAAGCTACCTGGATAGGGTCATCCCCAAAGAGCCTCCCAGGTGTAGTGAGGCTACAATGCTCGGGGCATCGGTCTGAGCGGAGGCGATGAACCCTGGGGCAATGGGCGATTTCGGATGGGTGCAGAAATAGAGACATATCTCAGCTCTTGGATTGGGGGTTGAAGATTACGTTGGTGTCGTACCTCCACTGGCAAAGTCAGTTGATGAAGAAAAGCCCCACACTTGTGAGTGACTTTCGCCATCTGCTTTTGCAGAATACAAAGTCGCTCTGCAACCCATCGTGAGGATCTCTCCGAAGGCTTGTGGAATCATGGCATATCCGTCCATGCTTGTACAAGTAGGGAAGCAACGTCGTAGCCCAAAACAGCATCTTGGGGTAGCCTGGCGAGAGCCGTTGAACCATTGTGTACTCTTTGGCGAACTGGAGCTCTCTGTTTTGGTCTCGTCGAGTAGAACGAGGAGTGAAATGGTGCTCCCCAAAGCGCCTATCTTCTTGCAGAAGTCATGTCCGTATGATTGCCACTCCGGATACCCAAAGAGAGTGAATGATTGAGAGCATTCCCAAAGCTCTTTTTCGATGGATTTGATCACCATCTGTGTCGGCTCTTGGCGCCCATCGTTGAGCATAATGATGGTCTCTTTCACTGTCTTTTTCGAAAGCCCCAATTGCCTGCTTTGGCATCGTGAAAACTACAAACTTTTGTAGGGGACGTTCTCTTTGTGCCAGACGCTTTTTGAGGGCGTTGATAACGGGAATGTGGGTTTGCACGAGGTGCTCTACAAACACAATTCTACGGCCGTGAGCCTTGTCGGCAAAGGCAAAGAGATAGATAGGGTAGAGAGTCCTTCTGGTCTGGATTGAGCTGATATACCGTGATTAGGTCACTGGTTAGGTGGCTTTTGGCGATAAAAGGGAGAGACGTCAGATCGCATTTTGCCACCACGTAGCAGCCCTAGAAAGTCGGGTCGTAGCGTCCCCTACCTATGATGATGTTGCAAGGGTCAGAGCTTCCCTTCGTCGATAAGTTGCTGTATGGCCTGCTCGTTTTCGGCATGATGGGTGTCGATACGAGGCGGAGATCACTGTTTTCAGTTTTAGCATCCCCATCAAAAAAGCCTTCGCAGAAGTGGACGTAACGAGCCGGTCCATTCTTGCCAATGAGCAGCAATGGGCGATGATGACTGATGCCTTTTGAGTCTGCTGGCGAGCTTGGGTTGGAGTAGTCTGCTTTTGGGGTGTTTTGTTTTCGCTTTGGTGGAGGGTGCAATCTTGATTACTCTGCCTCACAGCAATCTGGTCTCCTTCCAAACCCGGATTGAGTTTTGGGAGGCGGTGCTGTAGTGCCACACTGGCGAGCAATAGCATAGAGCGTATCGCCACTCTGCACTACGTGTTCGTTGGCTGTGTACGGCGGTGGTGAAGAAGGCTTTTTGCCCTTTCTCCGAATCAGCACTACAGGGGCAGAGTGTTGCAGGTGTTCGCCGATGCAGATACCATACTCGATAACCTAGTTAAGACCTACTCTTCGACATCTACGAGGGATCGGTATCACTCTTTTTCTTGTACTATATGGACATAGGTTTTTCATGCCGTTTGGGCAGAAAAGCCGTGCGCAGAAAAAGAGAGTGTCAGTCAATGAGGGAGAGGAGAAAAGTGTGTGCTTAATACCTCTCTGTGGGTTTGCTATCGATCTAGTTTACTCTAGTTACCTATACTATTTGGCAAAGATACTAATCACTGAGCAAGAGATCTCTCCCCTTTTTAGTTGAGTTTATACTTTCCTCTTGCTCTTTGCTAATAGAGTCTTGGTGGCTTGATGGATAGTGGGTTATCTATGTTGTGAGACCGAGGTGATGTGGGGTGTGGAACCGGTGAGAAATGAAAAATAAATAGGGCAGAGTCCTCACGGGTCTCTGCCCTAAATACTATTTTACCGAAATGAGTACAGTTCTGCCCTAAAGTTTTTAGAAATTAGGCAACACTTTTTCCTCGCATGGCGGGTGTCTTTTGTGCGGAGGTGGAGTCGTCGTAGCTCTTTTCTTCCTGCCCACGGGAGTTGAGGAAGCTCTACAGGAAGATATTTGTCTGCGGATTCGATGCTTTCCCTTTTGCAGTCGGATGGCGTAATGCCGCAGACTGTTTTTGAGACATGTACAAAGTTGGAGTAGTTGTTGAATCCACATCATCGGCTATATCCGAGGCGAGGTCCGCATCCCCTCTAGTAGAGTCTTCGCTTTTTGATCTTGATACGTTGGATATAAGCGGCAGGCGTATGCCAGTAAGAGCTACCTTTGATAGAACTGGCTATTACTCATGCACATATTGGAGGCGAGGACGTTGCGATCTCCTTTTGGCGGTTAGAGTTGCAGGTAGATGGTGTCCGTTATCTTGGTGAGGAACCGTAGGTCCCTGCTATCAGGTTGAGCCGTTTCTTCTCTTCACGATTTCCTTTTGCACTCTATCATGGTCTGCATGAACTTCTCCTGCAAAGGCGTCGGCTCTCGAGAGCTTGTTTACTCGAGTACGTAACTCATCTCCGTTGAATGAGCGAGTGAGCGTAGCCCGGATTCTATGCAGTTGATCCGCTCCTTTTCTACGAGATCTTGGCCGTTATGACCACGATAGGAATATGGTTGATAATCTCGTCGCTGCGTGCACGGCATAGTTCGAATCCATCCATCTTGGGCATCATTGGGTCGGTAATGATTAGGTCGTGTACGAGTTCTTTAGCCTTTTCTAATCCCTCTATACCATTGCGGGTGGCATAGGATATAGTAGTACATTAACACCAAAACTGAGATCCGATGATAGGCTGCGATGTCGGTATTGTCTTCGATAATGAGAAGGTGACAGCTGCTCTCTGCGATGGCGTCTTTGAGTGCCTCTTTCTTCTCGGGAAGTATGGGCTTATTGTATTCGATTTCGTTGGATAGTCGCTGCTGGCAATGGTTGCTGGATGGGAATACTGAGGCGGAATGTAGTACCCTTGCCTTGTGTGCTTTCGACGGCTATCTTGCCTTCTAGCATCTATTGTCTGTTTTACGAGGCTAACCCTACACCTGCTACCGATGTGCTGGGTATCGTTGCCCGCTTGATAGAAGGGCTCAAAGATGTGGTCAGGCCTCGGGCGCAATTCCTTCTCCGGTGTCTGCCACCTCAGAGTCGTAACTGCTCGTCTTCCCTCCATGCAAGTTACACTTACCTTCCCGTACTCGGGTGATAACTTAAGAGCATTAGAGAGGAGGTTGTTCATTATCTTTACCGCATAGTCGGGTACAAAGTCCATCCTACATCATCTTTTGCGAAGAATTGTAGGTCGATGTTGCGGCTCGGCATGGCAAAGTCGTGGTAGCTTTCGGCAATCATGAGGAAAGAGCCGTGATATTGCCGCAGCGCCAATCGGGGTTCCCAACCGACGATTTTGATCTAGGAGATGTCGAGGTTCGATTGATGAGCGCAAGCGAGACCTTTGTGCGCTCCATTACTTTTTGCTTTTCGCCTACTCCTCCGGTGTAAAAGTCATCTCTTGGAGGTCGTGTGGCTCAGCCGGTATAACAGTGAGCGGGTCGATTCGTGGGTGACATTGGTGAAAAACAGCTCGCGTAGAGTGGATATTCTTTTTCAATGCTAAGTGGATTTGCGACGGCGTGCCAGCCGGTGTAGAATCAACATTGCTAGGGATCCGCCAGGATAGTGTACTGAATCCTAGGATGGTGAAGCCAATATAGCGCATGCTGCGGTTCCTGCTCCAACTTCTGCCGAGCCTGCTCATGTGTGCTTGCTGGTCGCGCTCTATCTTTACTGGAAAGCTATGTTTTGGTCATACTTCTCCATGCATCGAGCAGACTATCCTGCAGGGCAGTTTGCTCGTTCGTAGAAATGAGGGGCAGTTGGAAGTCTCCAGGTGTTGCAGTGCTCGTAGTAAAGATTACATACCTCAGCTTGATGCTCAGTGGACTTGATACGCTCGGCCATTGCTTTGGCTTTGCTGAGTACTCCAGTTCGTTATCTTCTTCGCCTAAGGTGTGGGAAAGCCTGGCAAGGGCTATCAGAGAGTTGAGGCGTGCCACTCGTCTGGCGAATCTTTCTGTTAAGTTGCAGGCTGCTGTATAGCTGTCTTTAGCCTTGTCGTACTCGTATTGCTTTTTCGTAGAGGCCCCCAAAGGTGAGTATGGCAGAGCGATATCCGAGTTAGTTTGTTCACCTCCTTATTTAGAGCCATTGACTTTTGGTACAGACAAATGCAGAGTCAAGCTTTCCGTTCTTCTCGAAGATGGGCCAAAAGGTTGGGTAGTTAATCGCTTGTCCTACGGGACTTCCCAAAGCTTGCTCCCCTCAGGAAAGCTGAGGCGCAGAGCACTGATCGGCCCGTTGATGGTGCCTAGGGTCATGTAGATGTTGCCTGGTCCGTTAGAGCTGTTACACGGTTCTTCTGGGCAGCATATGAGGGTCTGACATCTCTTTACTGAGCGTCCAAAGCACTGTAATGGTATTCTGAGCGCATCGAGTACGCCCATTCTTCGGTAGTCGGTACCGATGTTATTTGAGTGCTTGTATCCACTCGAGATGTCTCCTATGCTCGCTTGTTGCAGACCCTTGCTGTGGGCTCTCAGAGCTCCTCAAAAAGCAGCAGCTCTCTGCGTAGCTCGTTCCCCAATTGTTTTAGGGCAACGATGTTACGCGAGTCGGTTGCCTTCGCTTTCAGTTTTTCTGTAAAAGAGTGAGAGAATCAATGCCATGGGTGGAAAAACACAAAGTTTATTTACCTCTTCTCGCTCCTCAGGCGTAAAGAGTGGAGCATCCTTTGCAAGATGTGATAGGAAGGAGAATAATCCTAGTGTATATGTAATCCAAAAGGGTTTGAGTTTTTCCATCCTCTGATGAATTTGAAAGGCCTGTGCAAGTGGGGGCGTAACCACCTCATAGTCGTGAGAGTCAGTCTTTCTTCTTCCATTAAAACCCTTTTGCAGCTGAAAATCTTTTGCAAGATGCATGTTTAATGAATAGCAAAGTGTTTTCTGTATTTTTATCACTCGACACGTTAATACGCTTTTAATTTTCCCTTTTTCTCGAAGAAATGCGGTTATTTTAAGGTTGAAAGGAAGGGGAAACCCTTTACCTCGAAACGCATTTTAGAGCCCTCGAAACCGAAAAAGCCAATTGCCGCTTAATCAAGGGTTTCAGGGGTTTTCTTGTAGGATTGGGCGCAAGGTATATGCCGGTGGAGGGCAGCTCTCGGAGCTGAGCTCTGCCTGGAGTCGGAAAAATCAGATCTAATTTTTGCACTATAGTTGGCATACGATCATTTACCATCTTGGCATTTTGCTCTTGCTTGTTTGTGGGTGGGCAGCTCGCTTTTGCTCAGCGTGTAGCTTATTCTGCCCATCAATATCCGCGCAAAGGGGCGGAGGCGGGAAGTGAGAGGAGAGAGTCGCAGTATGAGCCTAGAAGAGCAGATGGGGACAGCTTATTGATTCCCATTATATACCTCTGGTAGCGCAGATGGCGGAGGCTGCGTATGTAGCGCAGTGCTATGCGGGGGATGCTCTTCCAAAAGGGAGAAGTGTACGATCAATGGCTGATGACGCAGCACCTTAATAAAGAGACAAAGCTCACTTTGCTTATCACCGCAGACGCTGAGTGGGGACCTTGCCATGCGCCTATCCATACCATTCGTTACCCACGCAATCGAGCTCTGTCCAGTGCGCGAGATCTCGGTCTCATCTAGAGTGGGGGCGGAGTATGGCAGAGCAATGCAAAGCCGTACGCATACACGTAAACTTTGCTCCGTGGTGGATGTTAATAACAACCTGAACCCTGTGTAGGCACTCCAGTTTCCGGCGAGAAGACTCAAGATGTAATTGACTATAGCCTGGCCTACTCTGCGTGAGGCTGCGCGCAGAGTACTTCCGGGCAAAGACAGGGGCACTGCATACTCGACTCCCACGGACGCTCCCCACGCATCAACGCTCTCAGCTCGGAGCTGGAAGACCAGAATTAGCCCCTTGCCCGCCACTTCCGTGCCAGGTCTGGGCGGAATAATGGTGGGGCATCTCAACGTCCCGCCTCGAGTAAGTCGGGCACCTCGGCCTCTCTTAGCTACGCTATTACAACGCAACTCTTGCAGCAAGAGATGGGCTTCTCGAGCCTTATCTTTGCCGATGGAATGCAGATGCAAGGGATGCAGCAACGAGCTCCCCGATCAGTGTGCGGGTCTACTTGCGCAGCATGACCTCCTTGGACACCGATCCCGCATAAAGGCTCATGCCGAATGGCAGCCGTGCAGCAAGGTGTGCTCTCCCGCAAGCAAATTGAGCAGCATTGCCGCAAAGTGCTCCTTTATAAGTGGGTGCGCTGATGGGGCAGTCGTTGCAACCTCAGCTGCCTAAGCTATCCGAGACGCCTTTTATGCCACCCTCATACCCCAAAGCCCTCCATCTTGCTAATGAATTATGGTATCAATCCATAGCTATTGACGAGATGAAGCAGACTACTTCCCCAAACCGTAAAGGCGATACTTCTGTAGAGTGTACTATGACCTTAACGGATCCTCTAAGGCGGCATTTGTTGCATCACTCCGCAAGATCGAGGGTTACCCTAAGGCGCACTATACGCTCGCAGATAAGATGCAGGTAGGGCATCAGGCCTTGGAGGCGCTCTCGAAAATGCTCTCTGGTCTATGTCAATTGCTATACAAACTATACGAGCTCGTTGGCCCAACTGGTGGGAGCAGCTCTCCAAAGACGCAGTTGTTTTACTCTTTGCCTCTCCTTACCTGCTCCCCTCTTGCACTCTGCGCTCAAAAAGGCCGGTGGTGGCGGCAGCCTAGAGTCGAACGAAGGGCATTGCGTGCCGTGGTGGCTCGTTACTACAATGTAGAACCCGATGATTTGGAGTTGCCGCCCTCCCAAAGGCAAGAAAGAGGTGCCATCTCGGCAGCCGTAGAGGTGGGAAACCAATCGCACCTTTGCTTCGCTTGATAGTATTGTGGAGGATGCGCTGCAGGAGGCCTCGCCGCTGCAAGTTGTGGTGCTCCAAAGGGAGACCGTCTACAACCTGAGCTTTTGGTACCCTTAGACGGGTCGGATCGTTCTGTGTTACCGAGAATACACTCTTGACATAGCCTATAACCAAAGGCTTTTGCTCTCCACGCCCTGTATTATGGATCTCGGGCAAAAGGGAAAATAAAGCTGACAGATGGGGTAGACCAAGTACCTCTCGGAGATGGCAGTTCTCTGTCGCTCCATTTCCATCAAAGATCTGTTTGCTCCACCAACGCCGGGCTCACCCCCACCATCAACTTTTACTCAGACAGACTGAATAGCCTCACTACGGCTCCTATTTCTCCTATTCATTACACGACCGGATTGGCCACAAATAGACGAGAACATCTGGGTGGATCCCAGTGCCAAGTGGCGTAACTGGTACGAGACGAGAGGAAACGGCTTCACGATGCGCTTTTGGGTCGGCAGTTTATCCACCAATCGTTTCAGATACGTGCTGCAACAATCTAACACCACCACCCTCAAGACGCCCGAGGTTATCGCTACCCGATGTGAGTTTTTATCTACTTGGGGATGATTGCACGAGCGAGTGTCGGGCTCTTCGCTCGATAGTTATCTTACCCGAATTGGTAGCGAAGCCGATGCATCTTGAGCACTGCACCACGATCCTCTTGCTCATGGCATTGATATGCAGAGTTGCTCCCACACAAGCTCGATGCCCTCTTGGAAACGGGGTGCGGGGAGTGTAGACGACGAGTCAGCAGCCGTATTGGGGATAGCCGGCAATGCTGTATTCGCCACAGCCTGAGACTCGGCTCAAGTGGCAGAGAGATGATCCGCTGCCAAATGGTATCCTATCGGGGAAAAGAGACTTCCTCACAAGAGTGGTACACAGTTCGTTTCTACTCTAGGACAGCAGACGTCGCTCGGCTTCGACCACGTACCAAAAATAACGCAGATCCCTCCAATGCCTCTGCCGATACCTTCGGTCGCCTACCAGCTTTATGGGTTGCTCTGCATGGATAGATCCCAAACAGGAGATGGTGTGTGTATTCCTATCCAGCCGCACCTATCCACACGACTCAATAAGAGTTAATTTCGCTCAGGAGCGCCCTCGCCTGAGGCTGCCATCAACGCCATTGATGCCCAGAGCATCCCTACAACATAGCAGTGATACCTGATTTTCCCCATTATGTCGTAGAAAGTAAGATGATCAACGGACACGGGACGAACGCCTAAACGACGGCACAAGCCCTTTCTCAAACTTTAGCAACACCGTATGGTACGGTGCGGATCACAGCGCTGCTGGGCGAGCATTTTATCTCGCTCGCTGGTGATCGCATGAGACATTACAGAGCCGGATGCGGCTACGTTGCGCAAAATGATTGCTCGGCGCCGCCGGGCTTGATGGGGAATCCATCATCGTAACCAACGGCCCACCGCAAAGCTATCTACTGCCAGGCTTTTGCCGAGAAGCGCTATCGATTCCTCCGGCCTTTTGCCGAGTGCGAGGATGCCGCTCGTCTATACCGTTCGGAGGTGCGACTGATTGCCGGTAATACGCACTATCTCCCGAGTGGCCTTTGGATGAGGTGGACGTCTGCTACATAGCCTCCCCAACAACCCCGATGGCCACATTATTTCGCGCGCCGAGCTATGCCATCATCGAAATTCAAAGGTCACCTTTATGACTTGACCAGTGTTATGCCAATTACGAAACAAGATCAAAACGAGCGATAGTAGTCGCATCCCAATTTGATCTCCTTCTGACCAGCCATGACCTCACGGTATTCAGGGGTTGCGTATTGGCTATATCGTGGCTCCCAGTCAGTACTCGGAGCGATTCGTGACTAGTAGTCCCCTGGTCTGTCAATAGCATTGCCATAGAAGCTGCCAAGACATCATTCATCGGCGCAATTCCGCTCCCCATCCACCAAGTGGCAACGCTCTGCCCAGAGCTCACTGCACCAAACCTAGTGCCTTCAATGAGGATTGATGTACTCGAGCACCACGTTCTTCCTCATTAAACTGAAGAAAGGCACAGCAGCGAGCACCAAAGGAGTATCTCAGCCACCGAGCTGCAATATGCTCATACGGGATGCGAGTAATTTTGCAGGGGCTAGACGCTAGCTACGCTCGTATCACCTCTCTAGACGAGGCGAGCAACAACCAGCTAGTCGATGCTGATTGCCCATCTGGCCCCAAGCAACAAGCCTAGGAATCCTTCTGGTGAGTCGCCTTCATGCTCACTATCCACTCGCGCTATCGTCCTTACCACAAGGGCGTACAACGATAAGTTTGCATCGCACACCTCCTCACGAAGAGGAGGATGGTAGCTTATAAGACTACCCAAACCCTCTCCCTCAATCGTCGCTCTTCGGCTACGTCTCGGCTTCAGCGGATGTGTACACCCGCTTCCTGAACTCCATTGTGGCAGATCATCGCCTCCAAAGAGGCTGCAACAGATGAGACGACGCTGAGTACTACCCGGCTGAGTCTGAACCTCATGCTGTATAGTCAAAATCAAGGTGAAATGCGCGTACTTCTTAGCCGAGGCTCTCATCATATTTTTGCGCAGTGCCCCCGTCCGAGGTGTATCGCTATATAAGCCGTAGTATAGAGACCCTGAGAGCAGGAAAGAGTTGCTAACTTCCCCATCACCTTCCTATTTGACTATTGGAGCCCCTGGGGAGTTCTCCCCGGGATGTGCTGGGCAGGAACCTAGGAGTACTTCCGACCTCGTGAGCCACTTGTACATTGCACCTTGCGTAGTAGTCCGTCATTCGATTCATGAGACAAAGTACCTGCGTTGCTTCCCTGCCGCATTAACTATCAAAATAGCACCTCTTCCGCTCCGTCAGGAGGAGACATGAGTCTAACCTACCTTCTCGATTGCCTTCGAATTGCACTATGCTATTGGGGAACTAAGCTCCCACCATCCTCTCCTCCTTCACTCGTAAGCCTCTCCCTCCTTCACTCGTAAGCCTCTGCCTCCCGCCCCCGAAAGACCTCGAGGGACTACAGCTCAGCTCAGTTGTTGCTAAGACTCGTGCATGTCCCACTAGAGGTGAGATTGAGGAACGTCCTTGTAGGAGAGGTCCCTCTTGAATTATCTCTCAAAAACTAGCCTGAAGAGCCCTTTTAGCCTCTTAGCGAGCGAAAAGGTGCAAGCCCATTTTTCGTTTCTTCTCTGCCTAATTTCTCTTCGGGTTTCTTACTAAAAATTTTTGCTCCTGCCCATGAAACTTTATTTTTCTACCCTATAGACTCTAGGCAGGTTTTTCCACTCGTTTCACAGAAGACTTCCCTCTTTCCACTAAATCTCCTCCTCTCTTGCCTCCCAGTTGTACCTTTGTACCTACGATTGCTATCGTTTTGTGAGGGTGTGATGAAATTTTTGTCTTAACTGCCCTCAGTCAATAGCATGAAAGCGGATTAAAATTATGAAGACAATCTGCACTTATTGGATGCGATAACAGAGCGCAGATGGCCTCCTATTTGCAGGGTGGATCAATTGTATTACGCAATGTCGGCTCGTGTGAGCGAGATCACTCAATCTCTGGGAAAAAGAGTGATAGGGAATCAATCAGATATCCAATGCTGCATTAGTCGAGACCCAGTGGTAAGTGGCTTTTCTAGCTTTGTGCTAACGCTTGCGGCCATATGCTCTCATATTTTAATGCCAGATGAGTTAGCACGCAAGAGCCCGAGAGTTGAGTGTCGAAGATGAGGCAACGCCACCTGGATTGGTAATCGCTTTCGGCTTCGTGATGTGGATGAGTAGACTTTACTCTGAGAACGCATAACACTGTATAACTTTCTATTCATCGATCCCTCAGACCAATAAACACTCGCGCATGTTCCGATAGAGTTAGACGCCTTTGTATCAATAGCAACCTGCTAAGTAATCAAGATTTCATAATCATATAACACAAATGAATTTCCCCGCTACATATATGAAACCAATCATTTGCTGTGTGCTTATCAGACGTGCCTCACAGCCCTCTAAAACACGAAGGAGCCACCTCTAACCTCGATAGCTGAGCAAAGCGCCCCAATCGACCGATCCCTGAGAGCGTATCTGACCTCAAAACGCGCAGATACTGAACCTCACGATGGAAGCTGCAGCGCCCGGAAGAGCGATGCGATGTTGAGTTCGCCACGCTAGTGGTGAGAGGTGGTATGATCAGCGTGAGAGCGACTATCAGAAAGCTCTATGAGTATCGTTGATGATGAAAATCATCCATGGAGCCTCATGATTCATGACCAGAAGAAGCACAGGCTTGAGGGCTACAGTTTTGATGAGCTGAGGGGATTGTGCTGGCCCCGCCACCTTGTGCCAAATACCTCAGCCAACTACCCTGCTACCATCGGGGTACTGGCAACTTTGAGAGAGTAGTAAGCTCGAGCCGGATGCGGGACCGTGCTAACTTGGCGTGGTGGGGGATCTAATTGCTGATGAGGCGTATGTCGAGTCTCACCCGAGCAGAAGAGCTATTCGCTAGACTTGGCAGAACCATCAATACTTCAGATGATCGCGACAGCCGTACGGACACATACACTATCACGAATCGGAATGATAGATCACGATCAAGGCGAGTGGCAGCGGTTTATGAGCTTGTCCCAATAGTCAAACCTCAGAGCTTATCGAGGAGTTTCCTGCTGAAGAATCATGGCGATCTAAATGCCGTAGCAGGCAGTCGAAGAAGTTCAGAGCTGAATCATCCACTTGCTCGTGGCGTCCTCATCCCTATAATTAAGATTACCATTGATTCATTCTCAAAGTATAATCTCCCCAGGTGAATGAGAAAAAGGGGCATGGGTGGATGATAAAGAAGTCCTGACTTCCTACGCACATGATAGTCAAAAGGGCTCAGCAAGGCCCAAAGAGCACCTCTGCTAATCTAAATCCAGAAAGGTGAGATATTTTTCTATTCTTACCATTCGCATCTTTTGTCATACAGGTGTCAGCCAAGAGGCGCTGAATTGAAGCGCGCACCCACTACTAAGATCAAATTGCTGTACCGGCGGCTATTGACATTACGGCGAGATACTCGGGCGTGCTTTTACAGGGCCATCAATCAGCCGACGGGGTTATGCTTGATGTCAACTCAGGAACCATTTCGTGAAATCCGTGTGCGCTACAAAAACTTTGCGTCGAACTCATGATGGACCAGCCTGCTACTCGGTACAATTTTCTGAGCTGTCGGAGAATCTGAGGGCTCGGACTTGAGGTTATGGCCAAGTATGCTACACTGGGTGGTCCCGGTGGTGCTACTCAGAGTGTAGGTTGATCGAATCATGTTGAAGTGGTGCAAATCGTGCGGGCAGGCAGACGCTGTGGTAGAACTTTTTGGATGATAAATATAGGGGACGAGGAGAGTCGTACGCTAAACGAGCCCATTACATTACAACAACTGAATGCAATTCCCATTCTATGATTGACCATGATGTTATCCCAAGTCGAGTAGCGCCATGTAGATAAAGTGGGGTGCAATTTTAACGCTGCGATAGAGACTATCCGGATGGGAAAGGAGAGTGAGGCTCTCATGCGCGTATTCGAGGAAAGTCTAAGCCTCAAAAGCAATGCGTATTCCTCTCAATACTATGGGTCTTGAGATATTCTCATCCTCTTTCTTTTCCTCAACGAGGCATTCGTCATCCGTGATGGGTAGCTGGCGCTTTGTCTAGTGAGTAGGAAGTTGACTCCGACTGCAAATCTAGGACTGGGGCGAGCAAAACCAGAGCAGTCAAAGCTTTGCAGGTCTATCTCGTTGGTGGTGCTGGACGTGAGTCAGCAGCCCACGTCTCTTTTGGTCCCAACTCGAGTGAGCTGTGCCCAAAAAGGCCCCCAGAGTCCGATCGTCAGAAGGCAAGCCCACTGATGTGATCCGTCCGAAAATAGCGACATAAGGTGGAGGGCGACCCTCATCTCCTTTTCTCTTTTGCAACCACAGGGGCATAGCCACCGTAGCCCTGCCCAACATCATACAAAACGTTATGAGATGCCTCGAGAGCCGGCATCATACTCTTGTGTGAATCTCGGGCGGACAAGGTTGATGAGTGATAAAGACAGAGGCAAGATAGGAGAAGCTCAATATCCACTTGTGGTGCCACGCGTAAAGCAATAACTCCAGCCACCAAGGCGAAGGAGTACCACAATCGGGTTTTCGCCCATGGTACGCATGGAGGACGCTCGAGAGTGCCACATAGGCCCTATATGGGTGCCGAATACTACAAATGCAGTAGGAAAGAGCGGGAAAACGATACCCGCTTATCTCGGAAAGCCATCACGCCCACATCCCGGGGAGTATGGTGGGACGGCTGTATCAGATCGTATCAGTTGTCATGAACTTTTTCTAGTGCGTGGGGAGATGCGAGGTGGGCGAGTGAGAGCAAAAAGGGATATGGGCCCAAGTAACATAAGGAGACCCTACATAGACTGCAGGTAACCAAGGGTCGCATTTGCTCAAACCTGAACGAAGTATGCATCCCTCCCATCTCGTGTGAGCTGATCGATGTGTCGAACTTAATGGCCAAACTCTAACAATGCGCATCTCGCCCTCTGCAACTTATCATTGGGGCTATAGATGGAGACCAGCGAGCGGAATTGCTTGGCTCCGGATCGGGCATGACATGCTTGAGCTGTCCGGCAGGGGATGAAGGCTCGGAAAGGTGAGTAACTCCCAGCTTCATCACTGCGTTGCCCCGTCTCTTGGTTGGTTGCCCGTACCTCCAGACCATGTACTGCCCTGCATCGCCAGAACTCTACAGTGCATACCCTGGGAGACTACCGGGAGCACTCAGGGGAAATGCTGTAAGACCTCTATCTTCCACCTTTTGTGGTGCCCACATGTGGGATGTCTCTACAGAGAGCTGCAGGGGATGCCCTGCGGGAAAGGGGTCTCTCCACTGCAGCTGTATAATCATCAGCTTAGGTGGATACTCTTCTGAGTTCGAAGCGCCATTGTGCAGAGGAGATCATGATGAGACCGGCATCTTTGGTTGCTCGCCACTCGGGGCCGGTTCTCTGCATCGCCTGCATGCGTATCTCTGCAAGTCGTGAGCCCCAGTGGTCGCAAAGAGGGCAATGTGAGAGCCCTGCGATTCAGAGAAAGGCAGCATGTCCTCCCAAGGACATGTTGCGTCGTCTTATAAGGATAAAGGTAGAGTGCTGCCCAGCCCGACAGGAGGGAGATAACTCATGAGGAAATACCACGTGAGAGCACATAACTGAAGCCCGCATGTAGCATCTTGAGATTGCCCATGAGATTTGACAGGAGTTCTATTTGTTGGGTAAGACCCATGATGATGGAGAGGCCCATAAGTATCGCCATCGATGACGATAGACATTTTGTAGCCGATTGAAAAGTGATCCTATTGCCTCGCCAGCAAGGATGGCGAGTAGGAGAGAAAGGAGGAATCAACCCCTCCCGATGATATTTAGAGGATAAGCAAACCCATGAAAAAGGAATGGGGCCGAGTGGAGGTGCAGTAGGATTCCAACGACCAGAATAGCGATGCAATAACAAATGCTTCAGCAACGAAGCTCCAGGGGTCTCTCCACATTGTATTTGTATATCTGTAAGCTGTCTTTCTTCGAAAATCGGAGCTTATAAGTGAGCCGGAAAGCCTTATCCCACATACAAGCTCCGTTGATAAGAAAAAGAGTGGCTCTCATACCAGTCTAGTACGAGGCCACCTTTAGGGTTAGTTTTAGATGCGCTGTTTGGCTGTCTTGCACCCACTTTGGTACTACAACATCGAGGAACTTCTTCTTATTGGGCTGAAGTTCTTCCGGATTAAGCCCAATGTAACGCTGAGCTTTTTCCTGGTGAAATGTCCGGCATGGGCATCGCCGGTAAAGCCAAGCGAAGCACTTTGGAGATGGCAAGTCTTTGTAGGGGCTCGCTCGAGACCATGGAGAGAATCCGTGCAACTCTTGGGGTGCGTGGAAGGAGGCCTGTGAGGCAACACTCTATGTCCCAACGCCACTGTGCACGACGTATGTAGCTCAAGACCGGTTTCCATGGCAGCTTTCGTGGCACCCTCATCCAAAGCGAACTAGCTTCTATGTAGGCGGCAAGCTGCAGCTCTTTCTCAAGTTTGTTGCGAATCTCGTTGGCCATACGCTGGCGGTCGTAAACATTCTTGCGGAGCACTCTTCGCTTTCTCGGTGACAGAAACTGGCAAGGTGCGATCAATATAGTTGAGCGGACTCTGTATGTGGTGATCGCTAAACTTCATGCCGCCCTGGTCTGCATACACGACACGGCACGTCAGCTACACCCTGCTGGGCATGTATAGAGCTGTGCAATCTCAAAGTCGGGATGCTTTACTGGGATAGGCGTTTTGCTGATCATGGATGTGTCGTAGTACTCCACTTCGTCGCTGGTACTTTCACACTTCCATAGAGTGCCCTATCCCAGGAATGTGAGGTATTTATTCTCTTTGATGTAGTATTCTACGTGGCACTGCGCACAGACCAAAGAGCGCATCTCCGATGAGTTGCTCGGTATCGTCTTATCCATTCTCCCAAACGCCTCTACGAGAGCGGGGCAGAGATACGGAGATCCATTGTTTCGAGCATCATGGCAGTCTGCACATCCGATGGGGTTGACAATCTCGCTACCCATGGCACTCCACTTTTGGTTGTGAAGGCTTCCACCCCTAAGGCCTCGCATCATTTAGGAAACATCCGGACTTTTACAAGTCACAGGTCTGCAGTTGTCATCTCCATTCCATCTCACCGGGTGAGCCTGTGTAGCGTGTCAGCATATCTTGATGGCATAGTAATGACCGCGAGGCGCACTCATAGTCTTTCGAAAAAGGCGTATCCAGCCCAGAATATTACCATCTCCGGGGCGTTGCGCCAGACATCTACGGCTCGCGTTATTAAACTCTGAAGAAAAGAGGTCAGCCGTCTGCAGCCAGGTCTCATATTCTTTTGGGATAGTTGGATTGGAAAATCGCGTTCCGGGCCTCCTGCGAGCGATTCTACCTTTTTATTGGCAAAGATAGAGGCAACTCTGCAGTTGCATAATAACGTAGGCTGAAAAGACCTAGACAAAAACTACTACCATAGTAGCTGCAAACAGCGCCAGCCCTGCCATCTCTTCAGCTTTCTTTTTCTTTCATAGAGGGCTCTTTTTATTCTAACCATACTGTCGTTATCTCTTTTCTTTTCCCGCTTTTAGCTGGTCTCTAAGCCAATCCGGAACGGGAGACTTAGGATACGGCACAATCGCACCTGGAGTAGACTGATAGACTATTCTTACCGCCATGGGGCATCGTCTTCAGCAATCCCAACAAGCTCGTCCCTCTCCGTGAGTAGTAGTTGCTTGTGTGTCATTTTTCCTGTCTTCACAAACTTCAGATTCAGTTGAGAGTGGCAGCGAACACAATTCGTCGTATATCACACCTCGTTTGCCGCATAGCCTCCGCATCGCCTGGGGCTCTTTCATCAGTGATATAGAGTGCCTCAAGCCATCTTTGGCTTTGAAAAATGTTTGTTCAGATGTTATTGTGGGTGCAATAGCGCTGCACGTTGCCACCATCTTATGAGACGAGTGTTGCCACGTTGCATAGTAGGGACCCATCACGTGACAATTGACGCAGACCTTAGGATCAGTCCGAAAGGTGGCTGTAGGCTTTTAGACACATATACGAGGTAGGCTCCCAAGCCAAATAAGTGATGCCGGTCAAAAGCACCGCCCCCACTGAGCGCTAAGCAGGGCAAACCGCTTCAGAGAGCTTAAGGGAGAAGAAAGAATGGAACCGTTTGGTACACATAAGCTTTATTATGAATCTTAGCAATAGATTGGTGACCTACGCTGAGTTATCCTCCCAATAATGTACACATCACCCACCGTAACAAAAGAGATACGCACTGATGATCTAATTTCCAAATAAAAACGCTCTTTCTCAAATGCGACTCTCTTGCCCTCTCGCTCTGCCTCCTGACCGCTTGAATGGTTAGTCTGGCGTGGGATGGTCGGTAAGCCTCTGGGCTCTTCATCCCTGCTGTCAGCAAGGAGGCGGCTTCTCGGGGTGCGGGAGGTTATCCCAAGCCATGTATTCCAACCGAAAAGGGACAAAGCCTGAGTCCTTTTCTCCTCTTGGCTGATTTTCTCCCGGGGTAGAGGCTGATATTTCTAGGCTGAAAATGGGGGCCTGACTATTCTGCCTGAGTCATCTTACAAAATTTAGGCCTGAGTCAAAATATTGTGCAGCTCCCACTAGAGAGACCTTTGCATGCCCTCTTGCAGCAGAAGTATTGGCCCCTACGGTCTTGGTCCTACTGAGAGTTTGAGCTCGAGAAGGAGGTAGTGGGTGAGACTGTAAGGCTGTGCGATTAGTCCGTGGTGCAAGCTATACACCTATATATATAATAAGGAGAGTGAGGGTGGAGGTGCCCGGGCTACCGATCCCTTTTTCCCGACCCTCTTTCCCGGCGTGTCGGCTGATTGAGCTTGATTTACACTGAGTGCAGATAGCGAGCAAGGATATGGCTCTACCACCCGCTGGCTCGAGAAAACGATCAAATAGGAGAGTTTTGGTCTGGATTTATTGTTTTTACTACTTCTTGTTGTTTTTGTCGTTGTTTCTTTGTACCTTTGCTCGTTTTTTTAATGGAAGAGGTATGAGTGTTTGGAGTTACTCAAAACCAACTCATACCATAATAGAGAGGTAAAAGCAAGAATAAAGTGAACGGGTGTAATTCTCACAATCAAAGGATTGGTTCCACATTAATCGCTTTTCGAGTCTCTGTATATAGGGGGTTCAGGGTTTGACTCTCTCTTTCTCATTTGTTTTATATGAAAATCAATGTTCGTTAGTATGGGATTGTCTCAAGAGGTCGTTTTTGACAGTGGCCGTAATGGCTCTGGAGGTGCTCTGACAGCAAGTGCACAAAAGCCGCGCTCAAGACTAATCTTCTATGGAGGAGGCCTCAGAGTCCCAATTTGTCACTGGAGTATCGACTTCGCTCCGCGTTGGAGTGTGGATCTTAGTGGAGGTGCTAATTTCTTTTTCTATGGCACCGACCCTCTTCTGATCGTTACAAGACAAAGAAAAATCAGCCGATTGACTTGTGCAACCTGAGGTAGGGTACTGGACCTGCGAGGCTTTCAACGGTCTCTTCTTTGGTTTGCATGCTCAAGGGGCTGCCTTCAATGTTGGGGGAGTGAATATCCCATTTGTCTTGGAAAACAAGAACAGTGTGGATGAAGGATCACCGTTACGAGGGCTATCTCGTGGGTGGAGGTCTCTCTGCAGGATACCACTTGATCGATAAACAGACGCTTTAGCATGGAGTTTTCAATTGGGCTTGGGTTACAATTGGATCCACATGACAAGTTTGAATGTGCTCGATGTGGAGACAAGGTTGGCGAAGGTACGGCCAACTATTTAGGCCCCCACTAAGGCTGCTATATCATTGGTGTATACCATAAAAGTAAGATGAGAGTACTATGAATAGAATGAGAGCATACTAAGATTGCTATATTACTGCTTTTCCTTTTGCACTCCACTTCTTTTGTGCACAAGAGAGCACGACCTCGCTGGGCTTACTAATCATCTAAAAGCTCTCGTTCTGCAGATGGGACGAAGCTTGTATTGTCATTGATATTGAGCCTCTCACGCAATCTCGTTAGGCGCTCAAGAGGTGGCTCATCCCCTCGAATTGTTTCTGCAGATGGGACGCAGGAGGTGGACCTCGATACCTATTATGATAGCTGGCAGCTTTGCGCATGAAGGCGCTAAAGCGTGCCGTTAGCCTCAAAAGCAGAGCTACCCGCCGGTATGCATGAGCGAAGTGAAAACGCCCAGAGAGGCAGCTAAGTCTCCTATACATATTGAGCGTACAGTGCCCTTTGAGTACTGGATGAGCAATGCTAAGATCCGCATCGCCGAGAAGGCCTTTGGCTGTGTCGACTGCGAAGCCTATACTAACCGGAACAAAAGACTTTGTCGATATCAATCTCTTTGGCCCCTGTAGACTATAAGTATTAGTGACTACGGAGCCTTTCAAGGTAGAGCAGAAGAGCTACGAAGAGGAGATGATCTCGCACCGTAGAGTTTAGAGTGGCTCGCTCTGAGTTGCTTAGAGACTTTGCCAACAATGCCTCTGAGATCGATCGTATCAACGACTTTATCTCCGCTCTCAAAGCTTGCCGACTCCGGCGCTACCATCGGTGAGTGTCTATACTTGGCGGGTATGCATCTCCGGAAGGCGAGTTCAATCAGCAACCTCAACCCCTCGCAGGCTCGCTCTGAGGTGCTCTGCTACAGACGATCGGAGGAGAAATATCCTAAGCTTCGCAAGAGCGGGTACGCTTCGAGATCAAGGGTAATGGTGAGGACTGGCAGCGCCCGAGAGAGAGCCCTCGTGGCAAAGCTCCTATAGCTATGCTGCGACGTTGTCGCTATTATCAGATCAGTATACTCGACCTCGAGAGAGAAAAAGATATCAAGGCTATGGAGGGAGGCCGTGTCTACAACGAGCTTCTCCAGAATGTCTATCCGCCCCTACGCCGCACGGTATTTGAGATGAGATACGACGCGCGCCCTATACGGTGGACAGTCGCGGGCATCTACAAGAGCAAGCCCGGAACTTCTCAGCGCTTGGGAGCTCTATCAATTGGCTCGTGCATTGCATCGCCAAGCTAACCCCACGAGTGTGCATGCTGCAGCCCATCGATCCCATCCGAAAGATCGTGATATGGCACTCAACCACGTCACCTCGCTCTAAAGAATGATCAGAATGCCAACCAGGCTCTTAGCATCTTGGCAAACCCTACAAGAAGAGTGGGGACTGTACTCTTCCTCAAAAGCCATTGCCGAGAACATGAAGGGAATATGCCCTACCGCAGACCAATTGCTACACAAGGCAGCCAAAGCCGGCAATGCCGATGCTAAGAGAGCAATTGAGAGACAATAGTATAATAGACGCACAATAATTATCAACTAACTAACTATTCACTTAATTAAAAGAAGATGAAAACAAAAAGTTTCGCACTCCTTCTCGGATGCCTTCTTCTTGCCCTCTTGTAACAAGAGCAAGCAAGAACCCTAACAAAATGGAAAACGGTCCGCAGACTGTAGTAGTAGCTCGACTTGGGGAGACAACCTACGTGCTGCTATGACAGATCGGTCAGGATGTTATCGCTGCCGAGGTGCTGCATCTGTAGAAAATGTAGACGTCTATCTATGACCACAAATGCGTACCCATCAAGAAGGCTCAGCTTGATTTGTAAAAGGAAGCGCTGACTTTGGCAAGTTAACCCTCTACTACAACTGTTAGCGCCGTCGGCGGTGGTTAGCAAATTCAATGTAGATGCTGTTGTTACTCGTCGCTTCGGTTGTGGTTAATCCACAAGCTGCACTTCTAGCCGTTGGATCTGATGTTAACGAACTCGAGGTTTCTATCAAAGCTGAAGGCTAACGAAGCTATCTCACTCAGAGTTGAACAAGCCTCTCCAAGCACTCGTGTGAGCTCATCAATCCGGATCCTGCAACGAATGCTACTGTTAGAGGTTGAGTTTGACCTCAAGGGCATGAGCTGCGTCCAAGTAGCAACTGTTTTCTCGTTATCGAATTCAAGGATGCTACTGCTAAGCAGACATTCATTGACTGGAAGAAGCAGTATGTTGCAGCTCACCCCGGTGGCAGCATACGATGATAGGATGCCGCTATAAAGCAGCTCAAGAGACTCGCTTTGGTTCATATAACAATCGGCCAACCCACAGGTGCATGGTCAACTATCTGGAAAGTTGTTAAGGTGACAGCTCAGAATAAGGGGTGTCTTCATGAACGACTTCGATAGTACTCTCAAGCTAAGCACTAAGGCCGTTGATGGTCGTCTCTCTGCTACCACCTATGCAGGTGCATACACTACCACAGATGGTACTCTAAACATTGGCGGTAAGAACGTGAAACTGACTTGCTTCTTACTTTAATGCCGCTGGTTTTACTACGAAAATTAGTGGAACTGGTGCTGAGGTACTTTGCCTTTAACTTCTTTTGCTAAGCAATGCACTGACTAAAGATCTTAGGTGAAGGGTAATGCTCTCGCCTTCACTTCTTCTTTGAAGGAGCCAATGTTGATGCTGATCACCAATTTGTTAACCTCGTTAGTTACGACCTCGCTTTCTGACACATTTAAGGAAGCTCAGCTGCTCAATATCGATATGAGCGACCAACAATGGCGACGGTATCATCGTGCAGCCTGATGATCCCTACAGTACCTGGCAAGGGTAACCCTGACATCGTTAGTGACAAGTTTAACTTGATCGTTAGAGTTACAGTAGCTCCTTGGACGGCTGTTAATGTAACACCCTATGTGCCGAGTAATCTCTACTGATTACCTTAGCTATTTATAGTACAACATTGTGGGGGAGATCTGAGTCTTTTCCGGAGTTCCTCGGGTCTCCCACTTTCTTTTCTGAACAATTAATTGTCGGCTTGCTGTAGTACAGCAAATATAATGCACACATAATGTGAGTATGATTACAAAACGATGGACACTAGTGTCCCTCATATTGCCTACCTCACTGCATGTTGAGTAGTTGTTTGAGGGATGACTTATCAAAGTGTTTATACCAATCGCACAGCACTCTCATATCATGCGGCATGGCACTACGGAGGTTCTTCCTAGTACATCAAGACTGTGCAGCTGTATATATGAAGCCAATTCCGCAAACTCATAGAGCGTCAGGATATTAATACTGATACGCCCTCCGATCCCACACCTATTGTTAAGTTCTAATCTGAAGCAAGGGGTCAAGTATAAGGTCGAGCTATAGGCAAATGTTTCGGATAAGACACTGACTCAAGGGTACAGACTCTCCTAGGTAACAGCATTACCTTTTGGGGAGCTCAACGCTGTAATGGAAAAGAGTCGGGTATCAATGACCATCTTTATCTTGGCTCTGCCCTGTTGAGGGCGCGAAGCATTTAATAGCCAGATCGATTACGTGCGCCTTTACTCCATCCACTACAATATATATGTAGGTTTGGACAAAGAAAACTTTGACTTTAGCAAAAATCAATATCAGTGGAGAATAGGTCTTGTACCGGAGCCTCCATGATGGTGCCGGCAATACATTGACGGACAAAGTCACCTATCTCTCTTTGAGGACTTCAAAGAGGACGAGCGAGGCAGAATGGCAATACTGGAGTGCGATGTTGCGATTCGATCCCAACTCCGTAAACCAAATTACCTTTGAATTGATAGAAAAACGAGTAACAGAGTACTACACACTCAATCTCGGAGACTATTTACGCACCAAGGCAACAGATGCTGACTCTAACTACAGGAGATGGATATCACATTCTTCTATTCTTGTCCCGGCACTGAGATACAAGTTGCCCCTGGACAGCAGCAGATGTAAATCCCTATTTTTCTAAGAGAGAGACCGACTATGAAGGGGAATCATTACATAACAATTCTGGTAGTATTGCAGATGTTGCTCTGCCTACTGCCTGCAACAAGAGAGATACTCAGCTAGACGTTGACAACGAACCACTCCCATTATATTGTGCATCCAGCTTGAGGAGTGCGGGTGTTGGCGCTGCTAATCCCACTGACATACAGCCTACTCGTGTGCTGGTATGTGTGGTAAACAATAAGGGTATTGTTGAGGCACAGCAAGCAAAGTAGCGTCGATTTTTTCCGGGAATGTGCTCTTTACATTCCCAAATATAGCTCCGCTCTAAGAAGCTCTATGCAGCAGCCATCAGCCCTAAGGGCGAGACCGACAATAGCTTTACCGCTTTAAACTATGTCGTATTTTTACGTTGAACGCAGCCGGTGTAACGACCGACTTCGATGGAGCAGGGGTAACGGAGTTTCATATCCCTAAGTTCTCTCACGAATACCAACTACAAAACTTGGTTGCCAAGGTTGATAGCCACACCACTACAGACGCTAATATTATCTATAGCGGATACAGTGAGATCGTGCATACCCGCATAACCAAAGATACACCCAAGGAGGTCGCTCTCTATCCTCAGTCGAGTGGTGAGTAGAGGTCCGTCTCTTTGTCGACCAAACAACCCGCCAATATTGGGCTGAGTAAAGGCATATCGGTGAACTCGGCCGCCATCAGTTTTGGCTAACTCTCTAAGGGTACAATTTCTTTTCTTTACCAAAGCCACGCCGGCAAAAACGAATCGATACGGATCAGTTCCAATACGTTGGCCAGCCCCAGAGTGCCTGGATGTGCAATATCCCGGCCATTACATTGGCGAATCCTCCACACCTCTTGATGGTACGAGCAAGGCTCCGGATGTCATCGTTTATCTCGGCTCCGATCTTTAGCCTCTCTGGGTATCCCCAATGCTCAGCAGCCCAAGGTAGACCTCGTGCTCAATCTCTCTAGTGGAGGAAAGCTTTCGCCTCGATTCCCCATCAGCACGGGGATGCGAAACACTGTAGCCAGTGGTATCGTAAAAGCCGGGCCAAGGCGATCTCTACCCAAGCTACAACTACAAGCTGAACCCTAATCATCAGCCTCCAGGAAGTGACCATTAAATACCAGTTGACTCCCTGGACCGAAAAAGACTGTCAATCCCGAACCATTTGTTTGATGCAAACTAAAATACAACTATGAATAAGATATATAGTACTATTGCCTTAGCGGTTATGTCTCTCCTCCTTGTGATGGGAGTGACCTCTTGTGTCGAAGACCGAGGAAACTATATGGGCGATGGGGAAGAGATAGAAGTCAACATCTGTGCCGGGCTAAGCGAGTTCACTCCTCAGAGTGTACTACGTGCATCTGCAGAGGAAAGTGTAGAAAACACGGTGCAGAACCTCTATTTGATGGTTTTTGCCAAGGATGGAACGCTTTGTACACCGTGATCGCGAGGGAGGTCGGAGAAGTCTTGACGCCTGGCACCCAAAGGGCGTTTAGCAGAAGCCTTATCTATTCACAAACGCTACCTACACGTTCGTGCTTATTGCCAACTATGGGAGGATCTAACCATCTACGGGAGTAGAGAAGATGAGCCTAGACAACATCAATTCGCTCAAGACCCGAGGCTTTCAGGGTCTCTCTTCAGAAGGAGTCAGTGACAACGTATTGAACCGGCATTCTTGATGGTAGGGTCCTCTAGAAGCCAAAAGTAACGAGTACAGGACAGATCTGTTATTCCTCTGAAAGCGTCTCGACGCAAAGGTGCGCATCGTTATCACTACCGATAATCCCACCGATGGTTCGAAAGTCTCTTGTCACACCTGAGGAATGGTATATTCGCAATCTACCAAAGCAGCCATGCCTTATACCACCGATCCTATTGTATCACTTACTGGAGATGCCAATTACTACTATCCCGGCATAAAGGCTCAAGACAAGGGCCCCTTGATGCTCATGGAAGAAGGGCGCAAAGAGTTTACTTTTTATTTGCCGCCCAATAGTAAGAAAAACCAGAAACAACCAAGTCTGCCCGGCTACAAAAGAGAGCTCCAAGAGAAGAGCATCGACCTTACGGCTCCGGGAATTACCACATTAACTGGCAAGGGCGTTCCAGGATCACTTTGTCAAGAAATGGAGATTTCATATGCGATCCCTACGCTACCTATATAGAGATCGTGGAGACTTCAAAAGAGAGACCCAACAACCCGTGTATCAGTGCCGAGGAGATGCACCACATCATCCATCTGGGCCATGTTAATAACCAAGCAACAACTGGAAGCTGAGAGCAACGCCTCCTACACCTACAACGTAAAGATCAATGGGTAGGCGAAGTTGAGACCGAGGTAGTTCGAGACAACGAAGTCAATACTAGTAACCGGGCATGTACTAGAGTACAAGAGGACTCGAGATGAAAGACTCTCCCTTCGACACGGAGTACTCACCTTTACGGCTGCTGAGCTATCGAAACTACGGGACGTCAGCCAGATGGGCTCATATCGTTAAGACCCCTTCAGCGACACAAATCTGGAGAGAGAGCAGGGACTTTTAATACTCCCAAGCCCGAGGCCTCGACAATGATTGGATCCGCTTTAGATTCCATCCTACTGTGGATCAGAATGCGAATATCCTGCCATACGACACGAATGATAAGGGATTGACCTTGGAGCAATCTCCTGAAGAAGCTACCGGACCACAAGTCAACCGGAGCTACTGTTACCTACTACATAGATGAGTACTACTACAAGACGAAACCAAGCAACGTTACTTTTCTCCCGGCAACTGGGAGGAGGATGGTTAGCGTGACGTTTCGTGAACCAACCCGACCGTTACATTGGCTTGTCTCATTTTCAACGATACCGATTCCGGGTCACAAGATCAGTCGAGACCGAGAGTCGCAGACACCAAGGCGGATATCCTCTTCCGTCAAGCGGCACCATGACGCACCACTGCTCACATCAAAGAGAGTGTGCTCCCAAGGGGAGAATCCGCTTTTTGGTATCCAGGCGATACAGCAGCCCCACTCCTACTACACCTTTGACCAGAGTGTTGGTGGTAGCTGGAGCAGGAAATAAGATTCAAGAGCAGGGTTCTGAAGTGAATGGAGCCAATGCCTATATATGTGACACTTACAATCGACAACTGAAAAGGCGGTTTCTCCCGTAATATGAATTATAGCACGCTTCTGCAGCCCGCACGAGATGGGATGAAGTAAATTACCAATAACCTCGATAATTCATACAAGGAGCACAAAGCATACCTTGAGTGTTTGAAGTATAATAGGATGAGAATGGCAATGGCGTTATCGACCGAGAAGAAATGGTTTGGTACCTACCGGCGCTCTACCAGTATATCTCTCTCTGATTGGTTTTATTCTAGCCTCCCCAATGATGCAATCCGCTCACTGATCGTTACCCTTATGATGACTTCAGACACTGTCACCAGTACAAGAGCAGGGACGTGCAGAAACAACTCCATGACTTCATCTATGGAGAGCTTCTACAAACGCTACTGAGGCATTGTACGACCCTGTGAGTTGCCTCTAAGCGATGCCTTGGATTCTGGAGATCAAGTACAGGAGTTCTGGAAATATGTGACTATGTGCAACCCTATATAAAAGGCAGGCAAGTATGCTCAGCGACATGTACTATCATAGTGTGCGAGAAGCTTGGTAAGGCGGTTATTAACGCCAAAAGATAGAGCCGAGACTCCTATGTTCTCTAGTGTAGACGTTGGGCACAGTTACAAAATCACATGTAATCTGGAGGAGAAGTCTGTTCGCCCTCTTCTATGAAGGCTTTACAAGGTCCTCTCCCAAGCACAACGAGCGCCCTATCTTCAATCGTCCTACCCGTACATTCTATGTTTGGAAGGAGACTATTTCTAATAATAGACTGACCAATGGCTCTTATATATGACTGGGGCATACCCCTATAGAGACGCCAGCTGTGCCCAGACCCTTGCGGGAGTAGGGTTGCCCTGTTGCAGAGTTGGCGATTATGCTGATGGCTTTGGACGATCAAGATCCGCCATATGGCAAATAGGAATCTACCCAGCATATGGATGGAAAAACTTCACAGATTAGACGATATAATCATGTGTTGATCGACTAATCATTGCCGACAAACATCCGGAAGGGTCTACTGGTCATCCACCGCTTCATCGAACATGAGAGACAGACGCTATGTATTTGGATGATCGCGGATATAATCGGTGCCAGTTTGGTTAGACTCACCTAAGATTATCTGGAGGGCGATGTTGCCAGTGATGCGTATGATGCGTACGCGATGATTGATTCCCTCTGGCATGCGGACAGAGAGAGAGACACACGTCCGTCATATGAAATAGATAGCAAGGGGTGGTACACGGCCGTGTACCACCCCTCTTTCAAATCAGAAGTCTGCGATAGTTCTGAGTATCTGTCTCGCGACTCTACGCTCTCTTTTGTCCCAGCGTCTGGTCGGACAATGGGCTGGAAGGGATTGTCTTTTGAAATGGGATTATGGGTTACATCTGCGTCCTCGAGACTTCTTCTTTGTTCTCGTCCCTGTCTGCTTTTGTTCAGCAGTGGGTTCTGTTTGCCCCTTCAATGGCTCCTTTGCACCTGCTTGGTAGCTTCGTTGGTCTTGCCGTGATTATTCACAGCCATCGTCTTGTGTTCTCCGCCACGGCTGACCTTTCCCATCCCTGCTTCGCCCGTGGTCCCATTTGTAGAAGCGTACGGTTTTGCCTATGTCCATGCGGACATAGGCATTGAAGGGTTGTCCCTCTTTATCGATCTGTTTTTGAGATAAAAGTGTGTGACCGTTGTCTCAAGGCTTCACGTTGCTTCTCTGACAGTTCTAGACCGCAAAGCTTGCGGGTGCCTGCTTTGTTGACGATCTTGTCGCTGTTCTGACCTCTCGGACTCTCTGTCCTCTCAGATAGAACTCAATGCCTTTCTTCTCTGCATTGACCTGAAGCGTAGCGTCGAAGGTCTTGCGTCTTAGCGATCATACCTTCTACTTTCACTCTTTGCCCTCCACTCAGATCTTTGTATTGTTGGTCCAGAGTGTGGCTCTTTGATCTCTTGAGGAATGCTTATGATGCGGCACGCAAGGCGATGATCCCATTGGTCTGTGGTAGATGGAGATAGCTGCAAAAGGCCTCTGCCTTGGGTGTCACTTGATGATGTTTGCTGAGATTGCCGGTGAGTAGTGCTCCTTCTCTTCGGGTGAGAAACCCATAACCCATAGGGAGTTTGACAGGTTCCTTTCCTCAAAGGATGGATAGCCAAACCAATATCTCTGCCAAGTTCGTGCGGGAATGCCGCGTCGGTAGATAGTGGTATCACCTATCGGGATGGCAATAGTCACGAGGTTGCTCTTTTGCCACCTGAGCACTTCTCTAGCTCACCACTCTGCTCTAACCGCTACGGGAGAGTTCAGATTGTCTACATCTTCTAGTCTACCTTGGTCTGCAACACTGACTGCTCTTCTTCTCGATAGTAATTAGACACTTACAGAAAATAAATTTCCAGCCTTGGAAATATTGCTATATTTGCACCCGAAATAAAGAGCGTGATAGAGAGAAAAAGAAACACTGAGAGCGTCTGCATCAGCTACACTGAACGCACACCTCCCAAGACCTGGCTAGGATCTTGGGGTTGAGCCACGATGTACAGTGTGAGCGAGAGGTCTCGCAACATCAAGATGGAGACCCGAAGAAATTGTAGAGTTCACGGGTGGGATGCGATGACTCCACGCCTCGGGCCGCTGACAAGCTCAGTGTGAATTTGCTCAGGGCTGCCACAAGAAGCGCTCGGGCGCGATATCAGCACTGAATCGTGAAGGATGAGATAATGAGAAAGTAGGGCATACACCAGTTGATTTATTTGCAGGGAGGTGGCGAGCTGAGCTTTTGCTAGAGCATGCTGGGTTTGAAACCGTCTTTTTCAAATGAAACCCTGTTCCCAACCTGCCACATGCATAGCTAATAGAGAGCCCAGTGAAGAAAAATTACGTAGGTGACATAACAACCTCATTGAAAATGTCACTGACTACTGAGTGTCTATTTGAACCCAAGTCCTGTATCTGTTGGTTAGTGGAGGTCCTCCTTGTCAAGGTTTTCTAATGGCAACCGTCAACGCTACTAGGAACGACTAGAATCAACTGATAAAGCGTCCTTCGCTTTGTCAATCATAAGACCCAAGTTTTTCGTTATGGAAAGCCAGTCAGGGCATCACAAATTGGCGAGATATGGAAGACTTTGAGAATGCACGGGAGAGGATTATCATTACGACTATCGACTATACCAATTACAAGATTTTGAATCTCAAAACAGGAGCGTTTTTTCTTATTGGAATCGTCTAGGAGTAGACCTGATGATCTTTGTCAAATTGAAACATACAAACGAGAACCGTTTGTCCCTCCGTGACGTATTAAAGGGCTTGCCCAAACTACAAACCAAGAAAAAAGTACCAGAATGTCGAATCTCTTGAAAGTGGCTTTCACAAGTAGAATTTGATTACTTAAAGAACGACTTCTATCTATTACACAATGGAGATAGGGAGTAGAAAACTTTTATAATCACAAGAATCACAACAACCCACGAGATGTAAAATCTTTTCTCGCTTACCACAAGGAGACAGACTCACTGCATGAATCTATAGAGGATATTATGCTAGCCACAGGCGTAATATATTCAAGGATAAGTATTTCAAATTAGACGAGAGAAAATCTGCAAAACCATCACAGCTTATGCAGTTCGACTGCAATATGTACATACACCCATGGGAAGCTCGAGGTTTATCTCCACGAGAAGCTGCTCGCACAAACCTTCCTGACGACTATGTATTTATGGGACCACAAAAATTCGTGGTATGCTCAGTTAGAATGCGTCCCTGTAAAATTTGCCGGATGTTGGATTTAGTATTGCTGAGTTTCTATAGGATAGCACTTTCTAGAATCATAGAGGGGATTTAGAATGGCCTTGCATTATATAGAGGCTGATGGACTTATAAGCTTTGAAAATATAGGATTCTCCGAAATTGACTCCAATGCAAATAGGACCTATGCTGCGAAACTATGATATACAACGCAAATGAAGATAGGATTTTCTGTTGTTTACGGTTGATCCAAACTATTCGAAAGTTGCCTAACTTTAATTTTCTAAGTGTGGTTTCTGTCAGTCTTTCAGTATGATGGGAATCAAGAGGGCTTTAAAGATAATCGAGGACAATTGTTCTGAATAATGGACGTCATTCGGTAAAGAAAGCAAACATCTTTGCTCCTTGGAGAATGTGAAAAACTATATACCCATGATAAGAGAAAACGTCGCCGAATAGCTGCTCAAGGGCTGAGGATGAGGGTTACTAGCATTTATCACGATATATTCAACTCCTACGGACTTTGACTTCCTCAAACAAGAAATCGTATCGTAATCTTTTGCGACTCTAGAAGAAGCCACCATCTGATTTTACGTTTTCATCAGATGAGTAGAAGCTCACTTTCAAAAGATTTTCGAAAGAACAGTGAGTATCAATCAATACTGAGACGGTATTAGACATCTTAGAGGAGGTCCTAAAAATACTCTTATCAGAGCGCATCAAACACAACTTATTTTATCAGATGGGTCCCTGAGCTTCAAGTCCAAATCAGATATCAATCAAATAATTGCACGACCTCATTGCATCTATGCAAATACAACAAGACCTGTCAAGACAACTACTACTATAGTACTGATTTTCATTGAATCAAACGGTCTAATAAACCCTGTATTGAATACAAGAAAATTCAGCTCAATATAAGAACTAACTCCACAGAAGCAATGATGCTGTCAGGGATCTGTTCTTAAAAAGCTTCTGTATAGGAGTCTCAAATTACTCACGCGTGAGAGAATTGGCTTTCTAACAATAAGATGCTTTTCTTTATGCGTCTTGATGAGATGAACTTATGCCCGTGGGCAGTACTGCAGATATCTAAGCGCAGTAGAGACGAAAGCTTGATGTGGCACAATAAGAGTGACCTCTAATCAAAAAGATGCAGACGGCTCATGATCTAATTGATAGGCAGCCAGCTTGGAAACCACAGGAGGTTCACGATATGTACGAAAAAGACGGCATCTGCCTCCCCGAACTCCCTCATCGTTGTTGGTACGGTCAACATGGACGAGACCACTTTCTCCTTCTCTCTGCAAAGTGTGCTGGACAGACTGATGACGATAGAGATGAGAGTGTAGACCTGAGGGTGGTCTCACTGATAGTGCAGGTCGATAGAGCAACAAAGCGTTGAGACCTCATCGGTACTGACTGGAGTGTGGATGTCTATGCTAGCCATCAGCTGTGCTTGACACCTGCCTCACATGCAGAAGGTCAATGAGGTACTAGAGGACACACCCTTTAAGGTGGCATATCGCACTAGAAATGAGTACTCCTCATGTGGTCAATAACTTGCCCTGTAACCCAGTCAGCAGATGGCTACAACGCACTATCGCAAGAGTATGTGATAGCTCTGAGCACTTTGGGACGAGATCACTAATATGAAGATATCTCCTCGCATTGAGGCTGATGAGAGTAAAGCTGCGCAAAGATCGCTTGGATAGATTCATGTAGATACCATTAGAGGGGCTTGAGTCTATCTCAGGTCGCGTGTTTTCGAATCTATGGAGCGGGATGATAATCAGATAGAGAGTCTCATCTCATGCTGAAGCTAGAGAGATGACGAAGAAGCTAACAGACTCCGGGCTATACAGAGCTACGGAGCACCCATAGATCTTATGGAGCTGCTGAAGATAGAGCATGAAGACTTTTACCCTAGCATCGAGTGTACGAGTACAGTGATGTCTGCAAAAGCTAAGCAGTAGTGGGGAGCAAAATCACTCTACATACTCACTGGACGGAGGGTGAAGTCGAGTAAGGCTTCTAGACAGTGGGGGATGAAGTAGAGATAGCTCCTCAGAACAAATCAGCTCTGGCTATATTCTTTGACCACACGGACTATCCTATCTAGGGTGGAGTTTGACGCTGGGGTGACAAATGCTCGCTTTGCTTGATATTTAGTCAGACAACGAGCGTTTTAGCTACTACAAGAGCCACTCGCATCTTGACAGGCTCAATCAACTTTCAGCAATGATATAGGACGTGGCGAGATAGTACTCAAATATGATGGCGGGGAGAGAGCGTACGTTTGTCTTTGGCTTTGATGTCCGGCACAAGCTCAACTATCATGAGCACTAGTGAGTATCATCGCTGACATTGAGGCAGAGTACAGTATGCTCGCTGGACTACATGCGTAGGACATTTCACAGCTCTCTCCAGACAGTGAGGGCGAGCGACCAGACCTCGTGATGGTGGAGCATATTCCAGGGGCAACAGGGCGATTTCTGACCGCCGTCAGACATATAGCATAGAGCTGACCTCGCCATCGCCTGCGCAGTGAGATGACCTATCAGCGACTAGACAAGATCAAGAGAGTCCCTAGTACCTTAGAAACACGATTGGGTAGACTTGAGGGACGACGCCTCTACCATGTAGCGGAGCATGTACACTCCAATGACACGCAAGAGAATGATTCTTAAAGTTTGCCCTTGCTGAAATTGCGCAAGAATGTACCTAAAAGCGTAAGATCGAAACGCGATAGCTCAGCCACGCTCCGTGAGGGATGAGCCGTACAAAGGGCCAGATGCAGTCCTTACAGCGACACTCCTTCTTTCGCAGTGTGGGACTGTTTCAAGGCTTTAGCCAGGAGAGCTTTCAGTACTACAAGAAGGCTACAGGCTATACTGATGTCTGCGCACATGGACCCTCTGCAGCGGGCGTACTCAGCTACATGAGGGCTTATTCCGCCTACAGGTCTAAGGATAAAGCGACTCTGTATGAGATATGTGGTGCTTCATAGAGGTAGTCATATCGTAAAAGGAGCGGCTCGGTATATCTGATGAGAGGTAGATCATCGAAATCGTATGGAGATGGGAGGGTCTCTTCACCTGGGGATCTAGGTAAAGGAGCAGTCGCGGATAGCATTTAGAAGAGATGGGATTGAGCTGTAGCGCTTATCTCCAAACCGAAGACACACCCAAACGAGAAAACACACGTACAGAGAGTGGGGAACTTTGCAGTGAAGACCGTCTCCTCAAAAGCCTGACATCGTCCCGCAATTAGTCGAAAAGGACGATATCCGACCAGCGAAATGATGACCTATCACGATGCGAGTATCGTATAGACTCTAATAGATACTGGTGTAGACTACCCGCCAGATGATGCTATCAATCAGATGCACCGCTACCGTGATGCAATCTACTATCATGAAGGTCAAGGGGTGCCACTGAAGAAGGAGGTGGTGGTGGCTACATCCTCTTCCTGGGTCTGGAGCTCACTAGATGTTCAGACGGCAACATTTTACAAGAGTATCAAAGGAGGTGAATATCGAGTTCTTCCCACTCGTCCGAAAGATACAGAAAATAGGAGCTACTCTCAGACTTCATCACTCACTGATAGCAAATGAAGGGCGGTCTCTGATAGCGACAGCATCCCGCAGAAGGGCTAAACCACATCATTGACCTGCAGGTTCTGAGTAGCGATATGGCCTTTGTGAGGGTATGTCCGCCAACCTCAGGCAGGACTCGTCAGAGGCTTATAGGTCGTACTACAGGCAGTTTGAAGAGAACAATACGTTTTCACTATCTGAAAGAGTATAAGCTCGGAGATAGACCTACGAACTGTTAGATATGTTCCCCACCTTCCTGGCAACGGATATTATAGGGTAAAGCGCATCTACTCAGAGCGGCAGAGATTTGTTCTTGATCAAGAGGAACAAAGCAAGAGTATGCGTATTGTTTTTGAGTTAGGGGAGTTCATTTCTGAGAAGAAACTCAGTTTAGCTTCATTGGTAGTGGTAACACCTTCATCATACCCAAAACAGGGGGCTTTATGCCACCCGCCAAACTTAGAGCTAAATATGAGCAGATATACTGTGGGAAGTTTAGAAGAGGTCTTTTGAGGTTAACTAGAAAGAAGTGATAGTTAGAAATAAAAATATGGAAGAGCTTAAACAAGCACATGCAAATGTGTTGTGTATTGCGTGGTACAATGACAGAAGAAGAAGATACGAACAGATGGTACCATCTTTTTATTGCTGTAGTTGCATCGGTAAAGTTCTTCGGTTATTTGTTGAACAACAATATACCTTTTAATTGGAACCATTACAATAGCTATTGTGTCTGTCGTAAAATCAATATTTCCACATTTCCCCAACCGGAGCAAGAGTTGAGAGAGCTAGACAAAATAATGGATTACTACAATAAATATGCGAGTGAACTGAATGTTTACTTTATGTTTGACCAGAAGGATGTCCAAGAGCTAGAGGTGATAGATAAGCTCTACTAAGATAAAAACTCGAAGAAAGCTTGCTTCAATCAAAAGATGAATCGGTTGGTATATAGAATTCCAAAAAGCGATTAGATAAGATAGAAAATGACTCAACGAACTATTTAGAAAAAGGGTTTATTTAGGCAAAGCATGAAGAGCGATGAATATCAGTTTGCAATGACTGAACAATGTAATATGGCAACATAATGGAGGTCCTTTATCTCATGTAGATTTTATACCCGTATAGTAATCATTCGGGTGGTACTAGAAGAGCGATCTCTGCCCAATCGGTCAAAGATGCCACCGCCCTCTCCTCCTTCAAAGGAGTAGCATATTTGATAGAACTATTTGTATTATGAAAGAGCGAAAATAATAGTGAATGTTGCAGCAACATAGCAAAAGAGACCTATGAAGCGCAAGTTGACAAAGCTGGAGTGGAATTACTTTAGTGGACATCTATCAGCAGTTGCTTCTATGGGCGAAAAGCTGGCGGGAGCAGATAGTTGGCTACTTACACGATGCAGTGAAGATACACCGTATACAGTAGATAAAGTATTGGATATGCTGGATCAAGAGCTGATACACCGCTACCTTTCAAGAGAAAGAAAAGTGCTTGATAAAAGCATTGCGATCCAATCATCACACCGCCAAGGGATGAGGTAAGTTACATTCAATGCGATTGGGAAGAATGCCCTGCCTCTGCGTAGCTAAAATGACCTTACTCACAATATGGATCTATCTCGTCTTCCTAATCCAACAGAGGAGGACTAGCAATGAGTAGAAAAGATACAAGCAAGAATACGACTCATCTGTCAAAACAGCAGATACGTTCTTTGTACCACTGATAGTTTCCTCAATCCAGTCGTCAATGTGAAAGATTTTGATGTTTACAAAATTGCTAATCTCAAAGCGTTGATTCTCTACCGTTTGTTTATCGCTGCTAACCCTGATATATCCGTAAATCATAATTGTATATGTGATAATTATTACTCACGAATACAAACGGATATTACAATAAAGGAAATACGATAAGTTTTTAAAGGCAATGAAAAATTTTGGGTGTAATAAAGGTGTAAATCGCGCAACTTGCTAATTTACACCCTTGTTTGCGGAGAGAGAGATTCGAACCCCGGAGCCTCTCAGCTCAACGGTTTTCAAGACCGCCGCAATCGACCACTCTGCCATCTCTCCATTCAAGTAAAAGGAAATCCCTTATCCTCGAATCGCTTGCAAAGGTAATACATTCTTGTAAAATGGCAATGCTCTACCAAGAAAATACAACCTTCGGACTCTCAAATTGCTAGGAATATAGGGAGTGAGTAGGAGGGAATATCCTAACTAAAGGCTTGAAATAGAGTATAAAATAGGGGTCTCTAGAGCTTCCTCTCTATTTTTGTCACACCGTTGCACTTGATACTGGAATCTGCAAATCTCTAAATTCGAAACAATCGCTATCCCACTCAATTATTGTTGATATATATCAAACAAGGCAGAGCTAAGATCATCATCATTAGTTAGAGAATGCAAGCATCTGCAAATCCTATATACAATCATTCGTTGTGCGTTTTGTATTCCGCTCTATTGGGGTTCACTTGTTTCGTTATGAAACGAAGAATCCGAGCATCTTCGCAGAAGTCGAAAGATTGTTTATTTTTCAATTTTGAATAGTCCATGTTTGTCTAATGCTTTCGATGAAGTTCAGTCGTATGCACTGTTATTGGCTTCGTTCCATATCCAAAAAGCAATCCATTGTTCATCATTGAAAGGGCTTGCTTCTTATCCATACTTTCTGTTTGAATCTGAGTTATCATCTTGCATCTCTTTGGGGAGATAGTCCCACGCCTTCTCCTGTATATGTTGAGGAATACCGTAATAGGCTTCTGCAATGCTCCTGTAATGGCGGCAATTGTGTCACTATTCCGCCGATTGAGACGGCAAGTCGGACGGCACTTTCGAAGTCCATGCTTTCGAGAAAGCTAACGATGGCTTGAGGCACAGTCACTTCGGCACGTCTCGTCCGAATGTGCTCAGTTTGTCTGATTCCATCGCATGTTAGGTTGAGGTTGTAGCCGTACTGCTTGTACCATCTCTCTGAGTTGTGCCTTTGTCTTTTGGCTCCGCATAAGATAGATGCAGTCTGCTGCCACATTTAGCCCTTTATGCCCTCGGGGTGATGTGTGTGCACTCGGCAGATATTTTTGCCTTTGTCAGAACATCTTCTCTTGTGAGCCATCCGCAAGGCGATACACGCATGGCAGAACCATTACCAAAGCTACCATAGGGGTTGGGGCTATTTGAATATGCCCAACGGGCAAAGGAGCCTGTAACCACCCTTTTGGATAGGGGTAACGCCTGCACCATTCGTGCAAAACCTTCCTACTTTTCTTCGTTTCTGATAATAGCATCGCAACGGCAATCGTGCAAATGGAGTCGTCTGTGAACGCACATTCGGAGTAAACAACTCGAAAGTCTGCTTGCTATAGATATTGTCGAATTCGAAGCAACCAACAATATCACCGATGATCGCACCCACATTGTTTTCTTTTTATAATTAGATTATGGATCTCTGTCTCAGTGTAGCCCTTTGACCTTGGGCAAATGCCACCGGAGGGGCTATATATACGAAAAACCCCTTCACGATATAAAGGAGTTTAACCACAAAACCAATGTCTTTTTCCCTGGATTCCTAGAGGATAGGTAATTAAAGTGGAGCTGGAGGATCTTTTATATTGACACCACGGTATCATAAAAATGCCAACTCGCTAAATTCGAGTGTATTGTTTCGTCTCTTGGTACTTCGTGGTGCTTTATATGGTACGAAAAGAGACAAAATCGTACACCTAAAGGAGATCGAACTTGTTCATTTCTTCCCTTTTCAGCTCATCTACTATCGCATATATACAGGTCATAGCATCGGGAGACCGAGTGCCGTCCATCGTATGATTACTCTCAACCGGTATCCCTAGTTGTAATGCGGTAACAACAAATGTTCTGCGTGCACAATGGCTAGTTATTAAGGCGTACTAGGATAGTATTCTGTCATACCTCTACCCTCTAGTAGACTATGCGAGTGTGAGGTCAAGCCTCGCTAATTCTCCGAGCTCCTTTAGATACATGTTGTATTTTTGATTTGAGATTACCGGAGGGCTGCATCATTTGCCTAGGGTGTGCATCGGCATACTTGTCTAGTATTGCTCTAGCCTTAGAGTTGAGCTCTATTGTCAATCCATCGTCCGTTTTTCTGTGTGACTATATGGATTGCGTTGCCGTGTATCTGATTTCCTTAGGGCACGAACGTCCGAGTAACGCAACGAGGTGTAACAACAGAATAGGAATATATCTCTTGTTGTCTTGAGGTAGTTCTTCTCGGGTCGGGATATGGTATTCCTGTAGTTGTCGCAATTCTTCTAAGGATAGGTAGATGATCTCCTTGTGGTTGCCATCCGTACCCTTTAGTTTCGGCTTGAACTCAATATCCGCATTGCCGTTGTAGTACTTTTTCTTTTCAGTGCCCAACATGCAGAAAGAAGCGCACGAACTGATAATCCTTGTGTATAGTTGTGTTTTTAGGCCTTGAGACAATAGGGTGCCCATGAACGTCTGGAGCAGCTCTGTGGTGATGGCTTGAATGGCTTGTCTTTTATGACGGCAAGGAAAGCGCTTCCTAACCATGTGTTCTTTTTAGCGTTGCTTCTGCCCAGCTGTTCTTCTTTCCTACCGTTTTCTATGTATTCATCGAATGCCGACTTGACGGAAATATACACTTCTTCGAATATGCCTTTCTTCCGATCATGTCGTTGAAGAGCATCCACCTCTCCCTTGTTTGGTACTCTTTTTCATATGAGTTCATATCGAGCGAATACTTCATTGATCTGTGCTTTGTACTCTTCTATTGTCCGGTTGATTTCGGCAGCGTTTTTGCTTTAGGTTTTGGCACGCTCTCATTTTCTGCGTCCCATTGGTCTAAGTCGATCTTCCTGCCGAGAGGAAAATCGAAAGGGCGTTCTCCACTAATGGTAACACGCATACGAATAGCAAGGTCGGTCGTGTCGCTTGCTTTTCGCTTGTGCAGGCTGAACTGTACTGCCAAAATCAGATGAACATAGCACAAAAACTGCTTCCTAAGTATGCAGAATTAACTGGTAAATATTCGGTCTAAGCCGAAGGCTGTATATCAATGATCCCAATTCTCTGTTGGAATCGTGAATTGATTTTATTGATTCTCATCTAGAATAGCATCTTCCACTTTCAGAGCCAATTTCCTAATGGAAATAAATGTAAGAACTGTAATGCCTAACGATAGCAAGATAGTTGGGAATGCTATTGTGATAAGATTAAATGAGATAGAAGTATAGTGAAGGGTCTTGTTGAGAATAAAAAGGGTAATATATAAGCTAACGCCGAAATAATAAAAACCAAATGGTTAGCTCCTTCAATGTGGAAGATATGGCTGAGAGTATCTCTTGTCGTATCTGTTGATTTCTAACCAGTGAGGTGTTAAACCCTATAATCTGACTCACAGCGATAGAGTAGACTATTCCATGAATAGTAAAGAACACCTCAAAGCATTTTACCCGATGGTTGCAATTTGAGAATTGCAAGCAGCGTGGCAAAGAATGACGACAACAAATACACACTTAAGATACTTCATTCTTTTCAAGCTTCCCTATAAGAAAGCTCTCCATCCTTGTTTTAATCCTTCCTCTATAATGAGTTCACCATCTATTGTTTTCGACTTCACTCCTTCCCTAGCTTGAATCAATGAACCCTCTATCTTCTTTCCTTTTTGTCTACAAATGTAATACTTTTCGTCGGTAGCAAGAGAGCAGGCCAGTAATTTCTTGTGGTCTTCTTTGGAGCGTTCTTTAGGGCGTTTTTGACTTCAAATACAAGAGTGGCTTGCACAATATCATCTCTCAATAGTCTTGATATTTGTTGGTTATTCAAGTCTTTTTAGACCATCAAGAAATTTATCGAATTTTATGTTGACAGCAAATTTATTGTTCTCCTTCTCCTTTGGTAGATTTGGGAGGTCAAGGCAAAATCCCGATTGAGAATTTTCTTTACTTCTGTGAGTTTTATTTCTTTTTGTTCGCGTATTATTGGCTCAAATCTGTAGTGGTCTCTCTCTCGAAAATCATCGATTAGCCAGTTAAGATGAAACAACAATCTCTTCTGTTTAGCGCTAACATTGCTAAAATCAATTTTGTTTTTGAAAGAGCAAAATAGTATATTCCTTGTACTTCGTTATATCAACACTCATCATTCCTTAGTTTATTGATGTTGATGCTCTTCTTCATGGCATCATTGGGTAGTGTCCCAAGCAAGTTCCTGGAGTTACGTCATCAATCCAAAGAAGAAGTCCTTACCTTTCAGAGGAAAACACTCAAAACATCAGCATCTTTTCACACTGTGTGATAGTTGCATCTTCTTTTTCGATAGCGTTTCTCTACCTTCTGATTTAAGGTGCTTGTCTTTATGTCGCGTACAAAAGTGTCGCTATCTTTTGATACGGCTTCTGTTATTATTGAATAGGCGTACAGTGTTTCCTTTTGGTTTCACACCATTGAGTTTAGAAGATAACTAACGTATTTTTCAGTTCGCCTCTTTCCTGAGTAATAGCCAATCTGGGGGACGCCAAAAGTCAGACATATAAAGCCAAGGGCGTTCATATCTCATGGCCTTGTAGTGCATTTTCTTCGATAGGCTACTGAGGTCTCCCTTAATCCTGTAGTACTTCACAAGATTAAGATTGTGCTCTTGCAGAAGGACTTCAACCCCGTTGTTCTCCCCAGCTCCTTTGCTATTGATATGGCTTCAGCGAAGCTCTGAAATGTCTATCACTCTGAGGGTTAATGTTCTTCTTCATTGAGAAACGCTTCTATTGTGCACTCTTCATATTATTCTTCTGATTATGAAGAGTGTATGTAAGGTTATGCGTCCATCCTCTACGGATAGAAATACGGCATACTCTTTTGTTGGCGAGATCATGGCGAGCGAGTATGTAGCCAGTCCTAGTTACAACACTATAGCGTTCTGTCGCAAAATCTACAATGGTAGGTGCAAGACTAGAAGATAGTGATAGTCTAGTTGCAAGTTTGTATTTTCCCATTTTCGTGCAAGTATATGTATACTATTTTTGGTTCCGCTTACTGTCTTTACATAGGCAAATCCATCTTTAGCTGTAGTGATAGACTCTCCATTTTGGTTAGCCTTTCTTTGCCTCTGTTTCCGCCATATCTAGTGTGGAGGCATCAATTTCGGGTATTGAGTTAACACGTGTCCTTGAGCCTGCAAATGCTTTTTCTTGCTTCCTGCCGATACAAGAATGTTCGTCTCTCCACGAACCCACCCTGTTACAACACCATCATTTGACACCGTGGCATATCAACGGATTTTCGCTCAACATAAGTAATGCCATTCTCCCCCATCTACCTGTATTTTTCTTGTGATCCATTGTACATACTACTTCGGTTGATTGATCAATAGTTCTTTTACATCCGGATAATATTTCGATAAGTCCAAAGATGCGGATTGTTGTGAGTAATAGTTTCTTCATTGCTTTCATTGTTACTTAAATAATACTAGACTAATATTGTTAGTTTCCCTTAGTTATTTTCACTGACATGCAGAGTAGACACGATACATTCCGTAGATATCTTCGACGCGACCTCAAATGGGGGTAGTCTGGGTTGATGGATATACACTTTACCTTTTTCCAGAGTCATCTGCGATGGGAATACTCTCTTAATGACATTCCGTTACACGTATCAGCACGTAGACCTTACCCCCAATCGATGAATGCACGTTCGTTTATCTTCTTGATGAATATCTGAGAGCCGGCAGGGTATTCCGAGCCATGCTATCGCCTGCTACAGGCATTGCAAAGTCTGCCCCTCTTATTGGAGATACGACCCGTCTCGCAATCATTCTCTTTGACGGATGACAACAAAGTCGTTTAGGGCTACCTCCTTGTGCTGCGATAGGGGAGTAGTGGAACTAGGCTTATCTCGTCTTCTGACTTCTGACCTGCTACGACTACGCCTTCAGCTTCATTTCTTAGCATTTCTCGCCTGTGAGAAGCAGGATGAGATACTGATACTGCAATTCTCCATCGTCTCAGTGGCACATTTCTACTCTTTCCTTCTGGGGAATCCCAAAATCGTGACAACGTCGATTGTGTTATCCTGTTTCTTTACTTACTCATATATGGAGTTATCTTCTACTATTGAGTAGTTTAACCACTCCGTTCTTGTTGTGTACTCATAATTTAATTCGAATTTACTTCGATAAATACTTGCATAGCTCTGATTGTACTTCGTATCTTTTGCAGGGTGCAAAAGCGATACTTTGCTAGCTGACTTGTGCAAAGCAGGCAAAACAACATTGTTGTAAAGCCCAAAAGATAAGCGTTTTTGCCAAAAAGAGAATAAACGAATAGTAATAAAATAATTGAGGTAATGAACGAGTACGGATTTGAGGCGGAGTTACTCGCAGGTGCGTCAAAAGGACGCCAAAAAGGTAATGGAGCAAAATCAAGAAGGCTCTGGGAATAACTACCAATGAGTTGGAATGCACGGCTTTAATGGAAAGGTAGAGCCGAAGACGTCTGAAGCGAAAGCCATTGAGAAGGTGTTCGCCGAGTATGGCATCACGGAAGTGTGGGGAGTGAGGTGACGAATCCCGACAAGCGAATCATTGATATGACGGCAGGAGAGTTTGCCGAGGTGTTGGCAGACGCCTGCGAGGACCTCTTTAACCAAGTCAGAATGGTGAGACGAAGCCCGAGATGGCTAAGCAGTACGTGCATGGGATTGCGGGTATTGCGAGTCTCTTCAATTGTCTCAAAAACGACCGCAAGCAGAATCAAGGCAAGTGGGAAGATAGACGAAAGCCATTGAGTCAATCGAGGGAGGTTGATAGCGGTAAATGCGGATCTAGCCCTGGGAGTTGATGAGAAAGAAGCGATGAAGACATTCAAAGATTTAGAATTTAGGAACACGAATTAAGTCGCTTTGGAAGGAGAATGCATCGAAGCACGCTAGAATGTTCTTTCCCCTAATGGCTATGGTGTATTGGTATTATTCGGTAAGAAATTCTACTCAATGGGTTTGACACTTACGAGCTTGCTGTAATAAGAAAGTGTGATGATGGTTATTCAATGGCATACGACACCCCATCACAAACGATGTCCTGCGCACTTTTACAGAGGATGAGGTTACAGAAATAATGATTGAGGTACAGAGATTGTAAAAATATGCAACTAACGAGACAAGAAACAATGACCTCACTACAGATTGCGGAGGTCACGGAAGAACCATAAAGACGTCCTCAGATCAATCCGAGAGATGGAGAACGCATGGACAAAAATCACTGGGCGCAATTTTGCGCTGAGTACCTACTACAGGATAGGTCGGGCAAGTCTAACCCTGCTACTCACTGACGAAGACAGAGTGCCTATATATCGCTACGAAGTTCAACGATGAGGCAAGAGCGAAACTTGTGATTCGCTGGGAGGAATTGGAGCGTCAGAATGCGACAGCCTTCCATCCCACAGAATTTCGCAGAAGCGTTGCGACTAGCAGCAACCCAACAAGAGCAACTAGAGGCGCAGCGAGCTGAGTTGGAAGCCGCCGCCCCTGAAGGTAGCGTTTGCCAATGCGATGCTAGCGAGTAAGAATAGCTGTTTGCTGGCGAACCAGCCAAGATCATTAGCCAAAACGGTTACACGATAGGGCAGAATCGCCTATTCCAATGGCTGAGAGAGAACGGCTATCTCAGGGAAGTGTGGCGAGTACTATAACATTCCCAATCAACGGCACATAGAAAAATGGTCTTTCGAGGTGAAGCGGAGCACTGCAGCGGCTCTAGTGGCGAGTTGCACAGCATTAGGGCCACGACCAGTAACGCCTACAGCAAGAGTACTTCCTACGGAAGTTTATAAAACAATAATTCCCAACAACAAAACAACGAAACAACGATATGAAAAAGAATCACGATTAAGCGGATGGTCATCTCCCTACCTCCGAGGGATTAAGAGCTTTGACAACTGACTTTAACCCCAACGGAGAAACCCGAATCTCCGGGATAACGGAACGGGAAAGAGTACGATACGCAATGCCTTCCTATGGTGTGCTTTTCGGTAAGGATGCAGAGGGTCGTACCGACTCACGAAATTTTCCATAAGGGAAGCGATGGAGCCTCTGAAGAAGTGTAGACGCAAGCGCAACCCTCTTGCTTGATGTGGACGGCGTGGAATATAAGTTCGCCCGAACCCTTCGCCAGAAGTGGGTAGCCGAATGGTCACACCGAAGAAGTCTACAAGGGCAACAGAGACGATTACCAGCGTGAACGATGTACCAACGAAGGTTGAGAATACCGAAAGCCGTAGACGATATTATACCGAGGATACCTTTTCAGACTTCTAACCACTCCTGAGTATTTCCCAACGCTTCCATGGAAAGAGCAGCGTTCGGTGCTTATGTCGATAGTCGGAGGATAGAAGACGAAGAGATAGCAGGCGACAACACCGACTTCCTCGCTCTTGTAGGCAAACTCAAAGGTAAGGATCTAGACGGCTACAGAGGGGCTGGCAGCCGCACGCAACAAGGCAACTGAAGAACTAAAGACCATCCAACCACGCATAGATCAGATTATGCAGATGGATGCTGGAGTTGCAGGCACCCGACAGTGATAGAAACCTGGCAGAAGAACTCAGTGCGATTGAAGAGAAGATAAAGGCAAAGGAAGAGGAGATAAAGACAGCCGGACTACACACCAATGACGAGAAACAGAAGCGCACAACAGAGCTAGAGGATTGTATCGCCAAGAAGAAGGCGCAGTGGCAGCTATTGAGGATGATGTGCAAAACAGAAATCGAGAGGCGAGAAAGTGAAGCCCAAAAGCGAATCTGATGTCGCAAGTGAATCTCTACGAAAAGCCAATGAGGCAAAGAGGGCAATCAAGATGCGCATTGACGAGAGACATGCACAAATAACAAGTGCAACAACTGCATATCGTCCCTTCTTGACGAGAAAAACAGCCTGCTGAGGAGTGGAAGAAATGCCACAGCAGTAGTTATACTCAGGGTGTTTGCTCCCTATGCGGACAGCCTCTACCTGCCGACCGACAAGCGAGAGCTGAAGAGGAGTTCAACGCTCTACAAGGCTGAAAGGAACTAAAGCGAATCGAGAAGAGAGGTGCCGACATTAACCAAGATCTTAAGAGCCTAGACGAACTCACGGATGAATATTCGGCGAGTGTGGCAAAGGCTAAAGAAGAACTCCAAGAAGCAGAGGCTTTCGAGAAAGAACAGATGGCAGCCGTGCAGGCGATTCAAAACGAAGGTGTTGCGCTTGTGGATATGCCTATAGATGTAGCGGAGATCAGAGGCGAAATAAAAACATTGAGAGAAGAAATTGAGACAATACGCAAGGAGGAAGCTGAACAAGTCTCTTCTGTCGTGGAACGAATCGAAGAGGAGCGAAAACAGCCTCCGAAGAGAGCGTGAACAACTCAAAGAGCTTGAATACAAGTCAAAGACAAAAGATACTACTAAGAGACAGATTCAAGCATTGGAAGAACGAGGACGTCCATTGCTGCAGAGCATAGCCGATACAGAGCGTACAGAGCAGGTTGTTCTGAGTTTGTCGAAGCCCAGATTACCGCACTAGAGAGCCGCGTTAATGGCTTATTCAGTACCCTGAAATTTAAGTTATTCAACTACACGATTGACGGTAACCCAAGCGCGAAACCCGCATCCCTCTCATTGATGGTAAACCATATGTAGCCAACACGGCAGCACAGATAAACGCAGGCTTAGAGTGCATCAATATCCTATCGAGACCAAGTGCGTACAGCACCCATATTCATAGACAACAAAGAGCGTGTACCGGACTAGTGCCCTGACAAGGGCGCAACATCATAACGCTAAAGGTGACGAGAGGACGAAGAACCACTATTAACAACTAATCAACTCGTAAAATGAACGAAAAGAACGAAGCTGCCGTAGCAGCCAACAGTCCACAGCCATACAACAGCTGCTAAAAGACATTAGCGCACAAGTACTCACAAGGTAGAAGCCTTTTGAGCGCAGCGGAGAACTGGAAAAATACCGTCAGACTCACAGCCCGGAGAACGCTCCTCAAAGAGTGCCTACATTATTCTCCTCAGACCCTGAGAACAACTTGCTGGAGAAGTGTTCGAAGTCAAGTATCGCAAAACGCCCTTCTCAAGATGGTATATTTGGGGCTTTCCCCACTCAAAGGACAGTGTTACTTTCATCCCCAAAGGATCAATTGAAATGTACACCGATTACTCAGCAACATTGCACCAGCTAAGCGATACGGTGGTCTTAGAGCATAAAGGCCAATGCGATATTTCAGTGGAGACGATTTCGAGTTTGCGTTTGTCCTGATGGTCACAGAGAGATTATTGAGCACAAGCAGACCCTCCAAAGTATCAATACTCGGTAGTAGGATGCTTACGCATGCAACAGAGCTGCAAGATGGCACCAAGGACACCGGAAATAATGAGTATTGAGATGATCCGAAGGCGTGGGAGCAGGGAGGAGCCAAAGGGTAAGCCTGGCACACCAGAAGTTCACCGACCAAAATGGCGTGCAAGACGGTAATCATTAGACTAAAAGCTACTCATAAGAAGTAGTGACGACTCTGTTCTTCTTGGAGCTGTGAAGATGATGATCAAGGCAGGGCAGAAGATGCAAACGACATCATCACAGAGCAAGCTAACAAGGGCGAGTTTGTAGACTCTTGACGAGGTGAAGAAGCCTCAAAGAAGAGCAAGCAAAAGAAAGAGCCTGCAACACAAGAGGAACGCAGAGGCTCCATTCATGTAAAACGAGACATGGAATTGCGAGTAATAGCAACCGGAAGTAGAGGGCAACGCTTACGCTCTAATTAGCGAGGATGGCAGCATTCTCCTGGAGTGTGGCGCCACCAGTGTAAAGGAAGCAATCTGATTGGCAGACAGGAAAGGTCGTTGGTGTAGTTATTGACCCATATCCACGGAGACCATGCTGGCTACATTCGAGAGTTCCCCGCGAGCTCGCCTACGTGTATATGCCAAGCTACAGCGCGGAAGAGATTAGACCGGTACTGAGTAACCCCTCACAGAGCGTCGAGATGGTTCGTGTCTGTAGTAATGGTAGAGAGATTTATAGGCGACCTTAAAGAGTTTAGGGTGATTCCCTCTCGGTCGAACACGATGCGCCGGATCCTCTCGGATTTCTCATTCATCACGGAGAAAGCGGAAAGGTACCATTCGCCACAGATACCTACTTCATTCTGCAATCGATTCAAGGGTTGGACACATGCTTATTGAGTGTAATTATCAGCCCTCAATCGTTGCGGATAACTTCTTCAGTGGACGTGCCAAATTCGGCAATGTGGCGAAGATTAGAGACAAGTCACATGAGCTACGACAATTGCCTAAAAGTCTCAAAAAGCAAAATCAGGCACAAGGATCTACGCAACATCATACTTCTGCACTGGAGCGATGGAAATAGTAATCCGACGAAATGAGACAAGGTATAGAAGAAGCAACAGCCATTCCTACAAGCGTAGCACGCAGGATTAAGAACTACAACTAAAACAAGACACCATTTTGAATATGAAAGACATACCAGAGTTCGCAACATTTACTAAGCCAGGCAGAAGGCTAGGGACTCTAGAGAGTCCGTGAATGGGCAATTGAAGTTCTCAAGAATTCGATACGCAGAAGGCAACCAAGATATGAGGTTGAGAATTTTTACGAATTGATCGTACGTTTAATCCAATCTGAACTTGAAATGTGTAGGAAGATCCGACCTATCCACGATTCTTCTCCGGAGGGAATACTTCACTCTGATTATCGCAGAAGATAGGGGGAAATCGTACAAGCAGAGATGGGCACGGGAAGATCAGATAAAGATGCTAAGAGAAATAGCCCCTCAAGACACAAGCGAGTATAAAGAGATCTAGGTTTTGAGTATGAAAAAGCAAGAAATAAAAGGTTGGGCAGCCTACCTTGGACTATAGCAATGGGCATTATTGGGTTTATGTTGTTGTTGGGAGATCCTCTAGAGACATCAAGCAATAGAGAGTACTTCTAAGCTTCGCCATGAAGCCTCTAGGTGCGCTTATTGGATGGTTTTGCGATGCGCCTGATGGACAAGGCTATAGACAAGGAATATTCCCTGATTCTGTACTAAGATGGGAAATCCAAAACGATACAAGGAGGGCTGAGTATGGGACGCCCAACAAAAGAAACTCAGACTACTTTCCGCACTACGTTAAGAGCGACGACGATATTCATCCTAGAGAGCAAAATTTGGGAACGATGGCTATGCCTTCTGAGTCTCAGTTGCTAGAGATCCTCGGAGAGTCGGAAGGGCATTATTACGATTGTTCTATTTCTAACAATTGGGGAGTACCCTACTACAAGACAAGATGCGATGAAAATACAGCCAATGAGATAATAGAAACGCTCATCTCTCTTGGGAAAATAGACGGCGAATTATGGAACGAAAAACGGATAATTTGGTGTAAAAACTTCGTCGATAACCTCTCATTTGCTTACAATAAACGACACGTAAAACTACCATTACGCCCTAGTTTCTGTGGAGAAAACTATATGTAGCGATGGAGTTTCCGGAGAGAAAACTATATGATGCGATGGAGTTTCCGGAGAGAAAAACCCGACAAAGAAAAAGAAAAGAAAAGAAAAGGAAATATTACTAGCAGATAAATCTACTAGTAATCATAGTTATCTCGTAGATGAATCTACTCATAATACCCTATCTCATCAAAAAGAAGAAATAAATCAAGAAGAAAAAGTTGTCACAAAAGGACGAGTCGTAAGATTCACGCCACCAACTGTCGAAGAAGTTAGAAACTACATCTCAGAGAAAGGTTACGAAGTCAATGCGGACAATTTTGGTTGATTTCTATGAATCAAAAGGCTGGATGATCGGTAAAAACAAGATGAAAGATTGGAAAGCTGCTGTTAGAACTTGGAATAGAATGAACAACAATAGGGGACAAGATTCGAAAAACAGACGTTAGACGTTAATTCGGAATGGAGGTGAAACAATCAAACTGCGAATTTGGTCGAAATTTTGGCTTGTGAGCGATTTTCTATTGAAAGATGATAAACTAATCCACTTGAATTTTTAGTGCGCTAGAATCGAAATAAGACGGCAAAAAGAAAATGGGCACAAAGATGACAATAGAACAAGAGAACGAAATGCTTCTCAAAGCGCAGGAAGAGGGGCGAAAACGTATCGGATACGAAGAGAAAAGCCGATTAAGCGTGTGAATATAGACGCAGCTATGGAAGAACTAGACAAGTCAGGCTCTTTCGCAACCTTTCTTCGTTATCCCGAACGTGGAGTATGACATGAGCAATGCCCTAGAGCTGGTCACTCGAATTGGGAAGAAGAGAAGCCCTAGGTTTGTTATTGATGATGATAACCGCCTTGCTTATGAAAATTTTATCAAATGGCTGCACTGCGATGAAAGCATGGTGAGTATAGACCCCTGTTACGAATAAGCTGATTAAAGGAAAACCTAAAGAGTGGAATTTATATCGGAGGAGGCACGGGAGCTGGAAAGTCTTGGTGTTTGGAGATTATGCTTTCCTATGCTCGTATTTGGAATTTCCAGGTGAAGTTCCTCTTGATGTAAATCCACGACCGCTACAATGGGAGATACACAGAGCGGACGATATAGCGATTCAGTTTGCTAGGAGTTGGTGAGGTTATGAGGTTTTAGAGGACTTGAAACTCTTGGAATACAAGACCTCGGCCAAGAACCCTAAAGAGGCAATGTACATGGGGAATAGGCTTAATGTATTGCAGCAGGTTTTTGGAGTGTCGAGGTGATAATAAGAGCTTGGTAACTCTGATAACATCGAACTATGCAATGGGCGGAAAAGGCATTACAAAGAAGCGTATGGCGACCGAGTTCGATCTCGCTTGTTTGAGTCTTGTAACTACTTGGTAATTAAAGGAAAAAGACAGAAGAGAATTGAAATAAGCAACAAAATAAACTACTAAAAACAAGATGTTTGAATTTGATTTTTATCCAACACCGAGGAGGTTATAGAGCAGATGATATTCCCCGAAGACGTTAAGGGGAAGCGATTCTTAGAGCCATCGGCAGGCTCCGGCAATATCGTAGACTACCTGAAAGTACGGGGCCAAGAGCGTGGAGGCGTGCGAGAAGCAAGACGACTTGCGGAGTGAGTGTTGCGAGCAAGTGTGGTGTGATTGCAGACGACTTTTTGACGCTCGGAAGTGATGACGTTAGCCACATTAACTGCATCATTATGAACCCTCCATTCAGCGATTGGAAGCGCACATCCTACACGCTGGGAGATCGCCCCGAGGGGTGCGAAAATAATCTCACTTTGCAACTATGAGCCTAGAGAATGAGCGTTACAATTCCGAGCTGAATTACACAATTAGGGACTATGGTACAACGCAGAATCTAGGTGCGTGCTTCAGCAAGAGCAGAACGTAAGACAAACGTAGAAATTGGACTTATCAAGCTATACAAGCCGATTACATCCTCAACGTTCGATTATGACGGATTCTTCCTCGATGCAGAGCCCGAGATACAGATGGGAGAGGCTGGACAGATTATGCCATTCAATGAAATACGGCAGTTTGTCGAACACTATGTTCGTCTTGTAGAAGACCTTCGATGAGTTTGACGAGGTCGCAAGAGAGGATGGGAGCTCTAACGAAGGTTTCTAGATATTTCGATTTCCGAGAATATCGCAAAAATCGAAATAGAGGTTGGCGGAAACGTGTACAAAACAAAAGCCGACTTTGTAGAGGAATACAAAAATGCTGGCGAAGTGTCTTCGGAAGATGAATATAGAAAAGTTCATTACGGCAGGAGTAATGAACGATATTAACAAGTTCGTAGAGGATCAGTATAACGTTCCGTCTGACGACTCGCAATATCTACCGAATGGTGCAAATAATCGTCTCCGGTAGAGGTAACATCATGAATCGAGCTATCGAGGAGGCGATAGACAACATCACGAAGTACACCGCCGAGAATCGGTACGGAGTAGAGGGCTGGAAGACTAATTCGGGATACATGCTCAACAAGAAATTCATCTTAAACTACGGGGTTCGTAGTTGGTTTCGAGATAGACTCGAGTTCAGTACGGTTCTCGTGCCACGTCTCAGATGGACGACCTTGTAAAGGCTATTTGTTTCGTGACCAGCAAGAACTATGATGACTACCAGGATTTGTACAAGTTTTTCTATTCGGTGAGAGGTATGCCGGTGATGGTATGACTTCGGAATTTTCGAGATTAAAGGCTTCAAGAAGGGCACAATACACGCAAAATTCAAGAACCTCAAGGATTGGGAGCTTATCAATCGTACGTAGTGCAGAGATCAAGGGAGAGGTGCTGCCCGAATCAATCTAAAAACAAAAGAAAAAGAAATGGACGTAAAAACATTAGACGAATTGAGATTCAAGGCGCATAAGAACGCTTGTGAGAAGGGATTCCACGACATGGTACGCAGTAGTAGGCACTGGCTTGTACTCGCCTTGTCAGAGATGTTCGAGGCGATAGAGGCAGATAGAATAGGCAAGCACTCGATTACTCACGGAGAGTTCTGCGAACTAATAAGCCGAGGAGAGGAGTTCAAGTTCGCATTCGAGAGATACGTAAAGGACAGCACAGAGGACGAACTCGCAGACGTTGTGATTCGCCTTTTGGATCATCCAGAATAAAGAGGATTGTATTCAAGAAGGAGCTGAAGAAGTACAAGTACAGCAACAAGATGCCGATTACAGACTTTTGCATTCAATTTCGCAACGGAGCTCGTGTCTGCAAGTGTCACCGAGAAGGACATCTCAAGACTTCTGTCGATGATTATTAGCTACGCAGAGGCACGGAAGATTAACATCCAATGGCATATCATGGCTAGAGATGGAGTGCAACAAAAGGCAGAGAGAAAGACTAAACGGAAAAAACTACTAAACAACAAAAGAAATGGACAAGGCTAGCAACAAGATTAAGAAGCTATCGGTAACTATAAGTTACGATATTCATGTAATGGATTGTGATACTCCCTGAGGGGCGTGATTCGAGACCTTAGAGAGCTAAGAAGAGAAGGACTTGATATTCTTTCGATTAGCGACGAAAGACGAAAGGGCAAAGAACGTACTCAAGTGGATTGCTAATCAAAGTTCTCGGCAGAGCAAGCGTTCTGCCCTTGGGTGCTATCTGAACGAGGTAGAGCTTTAACGAAGAAGAGGAGGGCAAGTAAGATGGAGCTAGACGATGTAAGACTGACTCACGAGCAGAAGCTCGAGGTTGCAAGGTGGATTGTCTTAGTTAATAATGGAAACATTATTGACTGGGTCGATAATGCTGAAAGAAAGAGGAATGGACCTGAGGTAGAGAGCCGAACGATATTGATATTTTGGTTGTGAGTGAAGATGGGATTGGTGATTTGATTCTTCCGCCACTGCAACGGAGATTGAGGACCAATAGCGATGATGGGTATATTGTTAAGGCTCGGTACAAATACCTAGGCACAAAGATTGATTTTATCGCACTAAAGATGGTGAAAGAAACATTGGCATTGATTACTTGGCTTCTGTTGAAAAATCTTCTTGAGAAAAACGAGAATATGTAGAGAATGACACGAATCCCGAAAGTGTGCAGAAGCACAAGAGAGATATAGGAATTATAGAAAAGTGGATCAAGGAGAAATAGAAGTACAGATGGATGAAGAGGTTATTCGCCGTTGGTGTCTTCTCGTTCATGTTGGTGATTGTGCTTGTGGTGTACATTCTCAGAGTTGTAACGTACGACTTTCTGAAGCAGACCACTCACAAGGCGAGAGAAGAAGATGTGTGTAGTAGAGTTTGTTTGTCTCGTGCTTTGTCTCGTGACAGCACTCGCAGGGCTTAAAAATGCTAGTAGAATTGATATGAGAGAGACAAAGTTCAGAGGCTGGAATGGCAAAAACAAAAAGTGGATATACAGCTATTACTTCGTTAATCGTGGAGAACACTTTATATCTCCCGATGAGGTGTAAACCCGCTTATAAGTTACGATGATTTTTGTCGTGGATAAAGACTTCATCGGTCAATACACGGGTCTAAAAAGACAAGAACGGAGTAGAGTATATGAGGGGGATGTTATAGAATCCGACGGTTGCTTACATGTGGTAAGATACGATGAAGATAACTGCTAGGTTTGCTGCTTTTAACCTTAGTATGAGTACAGACATAGAAGGCTGCGGACTAACGAAAGAGAATGGATAGAAGAATGTGGAAAAAGTCGTTATCGGCAACGTCCACGAGAATAAAGAATTGCTAACTAATAACGAATAGAAATATGAATAAAATAGTGCAGCTTACAGATGGTGAGTACAAGACGTTGTGCGAGCTCGCAAAGATGAGCGAATCTGAAATAGAAAAAGGGCGCAAAAAGATGTATGAAGAAAAAGGTATGTATGGAATACAGCTAAATATCAATTGCGGAAGAACTCGAATATAACTGATACTATCGAATTTTTCGTTGGTGGCTATGTAAAGGATTGGCACTCGTTCCCTCTCACAAAAGACGAGAAGAAAAAGGTTTCTAGGTTTTGTTAATAACAGAGTTCGTGAGATGATGGAAGACAAGTTCGGAAAACAAATTTTCGACTTGAATCACTATGAAAAATAAGAAGAAGATTCTCGAAATGAGGGCATTCTATTTTTGTTGGAGTGACAATACTCGGATGGTTGTAGTGCAGTTGGATTGGCTGTTATAGCCGTTGTTTTATGAGTTATGAAGAAGATAATGTTAAATGACACGAGTGGTAAGATACGTATCTCTTGACCCTATTATTCTGATATTGAGCAGACCTACATAGATCGGATGATGAGAGATAGATGCGATACAAGAAGAAACCGAGGAGCATATGTGGCAATATAACCATTTTGGATACAGAATTGAGATAGTAGAATAAGTATGACCGATAAGTATATAAGAGTGAGATATGAGAGATATTCAGTTGTTTAACGACCACTTCCAGAACTTCAAGCAGTATGGAATCCCTAAAAGCGCAGCTGATTATCGCTGACATTCCATACAATATCGGGAAAGATGCCTACGGGTCGAGATCCCGAGTGGTCATGTGGGTGGAGACATCACGAACGGAGAGGATAAGAGTATAAAGGCTGGAAAGTCGTTCTTTGTACAGATAACTGACTTTAGAGTTTCAGAATTTCTGCACTTTACTTCTCAGATGCTGTAAAGGAGCCAAAAGACGAAAGGGGAAAAGAGCAAATCGCCGTGTATGATTGTGTTTTGCAATTTGAGCACATTCGAACTGATTCAAAAGGCGCCGGAAATACGGATTCAAGAACTACATCAACCTAGTATTCCGAAAGAACTTCTCCCTCAAGTTCTAAAGGCTAATATGCGAGTAGTCGGCAATTGTGAATACGGACTGATTCTATACAGAGATAGGTTGCCGAAGTTCAATAATGATGGGAGTATGGTTTTCAATTGTATTGAGTGGGGGCGGAGCGGTGATGCTCGAAGGTGCACCTAACGCAAAAGCCGGTGAAACTTCTCAGAATACTTGATAAGTATATTTACCGACGAGGGGGATGTAGTAATAGACCCATGTGCAGGCAGCAGGTACAACCCTATTAGCGGCTGGCAACAGAAAGCGCAAGGCATACGGGTTCGAAATCAAGAAAGAATACTGCCGAGCAGCCGAGGAAAAGATATTATCGAACATTCAAACGGGGCTTTTTGACACTGGGTAACACGAATAGACGTAGGGAAGCGAGTAGCAGAATCTGAGCTAAGGAATGCGCACCGAATGGCGGTTACTCTTATCGTGAGAATCCTCTTTCTTGTGGATGGGGCGGATGAGAAGTTGTTCCGAATCCATGAGACGGCAGAGGAAGAGTTCGCACAGATTCTCGCTCTCGCCGAGAAAGAGGGGGTAAGAAGCTCAGAACGAAGAAGCGGTACATAGAGCGACAGATGCACTCTATTCTCGCCATCAGGAGAAGTCCGCAAAAGCTGAACTCGGGGCTTAATACGCTCGGGGATTGAGAATTGGGACTTAATCGTTTCTCTCACACGTGTAGCCCTCAAGAAGGGGAGCGTGCGATGAAGACACTCACAGATGCTGCCGTTAGGGAGGCAAAGAAATTCGGGGCTATTGAGTGTAATACGCTAGCTACGCTGATAGTGGCAACGTTTCTCTATAAGGCGGTGGATGTGTTTATCGAGCATACGCAGGCTGATGTGGCAGCTCTCGGCATACGCTCAAGACAATAGACGATATAGCACGCTGGGGCGTACACGAAGCAGCTAGCAAGATAGAACGTGTCGTTGATAGTCTATTAGAGCCTTATCGAAGCTCGGGGGCTGTGCTTCGACTACGAGAAGCTCAATACGCTATTCCTGCGTTGGACTGACAAGGTAATAGCAGCAGAATCAATAGATGAGATAATTAAAGAAGGCATTGAAGCAATTATGATTAAGGCAACAATAACGGGGTATCTCGGAGGAGATGCACAGATTAAGACAATAGGGGGCGAGAATATGTACCCCTAAAGCCCTAGCAACGAACGGAAGAGAAAAGGACGAGAGGGGCAGTGGCAGGATGTTACTCAGTGGATCGAAGTCCTATGGGGGAACACGAACAGCAGACTTGTCAAATACCTCAATAGGGGACTGCAATACTAGCACACGGCACTCTAAGAGCGAGCGTGTATATTGATAAGAACGGCTATCCACGTATCGGTATGACGCTATGGGCGGACTACGTGGAGTTATCACAAGGAAACAAAAAGACGGAAGAATGAAGGAACAACTAGAGAGGTTCGAAAAGAGGGTAGAACTCGCTACCCTCTTATCCGAGGGTGAGCTAGATATTCCGTACAACGAAGCAGACCACGACCTCGTGAATGAGATAGTCAAAAGAAAGCTGCAAGTCGTGCTTGAACGATTTGGAGCTCAGAGAAAACAAATAGAATCGCTTTTTGAAGGGTATGAGGCAAGTTGAAAGCAAGAATTAAAGCAACGGGAGAAATAAATCAAAGTTGTGGATTACAACAGCGAGGAGTGAGTTAGTAGAGCTTTTGTTTCCAACAAGCAATGGTGATAGGATCCTTAATTCCTGGGATGTTGTTTTTCTTGACGAGAAGAGAGCACAAACCAATAGATTGGGAGCAAAGGAAATACGAGATAGCGAAGGAGTTATGGTAGCTTTCTTTACGAATCCGAATAAGGAGGTATGGAATATGGCAGGCGATGCAGCAAGCAAGTTGGCTACAATTGTGGCTAATAATCTAATCGAGAAGCTGAAAGGAGGTGAGCAATGAGACTGCCTAGAAAAATCAAGAAAGCCTGCAAGAGAATCGCTGATAATAAAGGTTGGATAGGGACAAGGACTGTGCTGTATGTTAGAAGACAAATTAGTGGATTTGTAACATATCCACCGATCATACACGACAGAATTAAGTGTGAATGGAATACTCGTTATGGGGAAGAGATTGGATATGATATATGGCTGATTTGGGAAGCTATGAGAATCGAAGAATTACATATCGGAGACCTAGTAGTGAGATGGGCAATAAGCGTGTGTACAAGGTTATCTCACTATGGCAGTCGTGAATGATACCGAATGTACATGTAGTGGACGTGGGAGACAGAGGCAGAATCTCAGATGTTCTCAGCTGACGAGTTGGAGCTATCAGAGTATAGATACAAGCTAGCTCCCTATGGGTTTATTACGATGAAGAGGATGTAGTGCACGGCAACAACCTCGAGAAATACTAGGATTTGCCTACTGCATAGTCAGCAGGCGTGATTATGAGCCATCTATACCTAATGGGGAAAGATGAACCTCAGCTTATTGGTGGATACATCTGTAGAATTGGAAAAAGAAGCTGCCGAGAAACGCTTTAACAGAACTAATGGAAAAACTAATCAAGGAAGTAACAGAATAAAATATGAATTACGAAGTAAAATTTACTTTTGGCAGCACAGAAGCCAAGGAGCACTAAAGAGGAATTTTTGATCGCCTGTGACACGTTCTACCGAGGCTGAGAGTATGGCATACGCCTACGTGGAGAAGCAGGGCGGATTGCTTGATAGCGTTAAGGCTATCAAAGTTAGCAATGTGACAGAGGTGAGTCGGGGCCTATAATCAGACGAGAGCTGGAGGAAGACGATAGCACGGAAGAGGTGGCGAAGATGTGGTACAAGGTCACTATAGAGCAGGACTACACAGACCCAGAGACACGGGAGGGTGAAGCCTATCAAGTACCGAGATCCTACACAAGCTGAGGATCCGATAATGGCGACAAATGTAGCTACTCGAGCACATGGAGCAAGTTATGGACGACTACGTAATTCGTAAGATTGAGGGAGACGAAGATCTCCAGGGGTATTCTGTAGCCTCTGTGACATCATGGCACGACGGATAAAAAGCCGTACACCAACGGCACGACAGAGGGAGATGCGTTTACGTGCATTTGCACTCAGACCCTAGGGTTGAGTGCGTGAAGAGCATCGATTTCACCTACGAGGCGATGGCGCTGATTGCGCATTCCCCAGCGTGTCGGGTTGCTGTAGAGGATCGATGGCGGCGTGTGGACATATGGACGTCACAACCGAGCCTCAGGGTATCTCGCCGACATGGAAAAATTCAATGAAGCAGCAGCCCTAGGGGTGGATCATCCTCAAGTTTGCTCAGGAGCAATTCCGAGCGAAGACCCTCGGGTTAATCAAAGAGAGGCTCTAGGAGGGCAAAATCCGAGAAATGCTACTCTACCGGCAGTCTAGGATAGGTAGATCAAGAGATGATAGTAGAGTAGTTTACAAGCATGGCGACTCCTATTTTCATCCCATCCATGAGGTGTTATATAAACTTAAAATCTCAGAAAAAGGGCGATATTGAGTAAGCAAACACTTGTACAGTACAAAATAATGTACTACCTTTGTAGTGTAAGAAAAGAATAGAAGTAAAACTACTAAACAACAAGACAAAATGAAAACTCTAACGAAAGAACAAGTAATCAACAAGCTAAAACGAGCTAATCGGAGATGGAACATATTTCCTCGAAAGAGACTTTTCACGTGGGTTTACAGAAAGAGGCTCAGGATTTGTGAAAGGAGATGAATACGAGAATTTATATCCAACTTTGAAAAACGCTAAAATTTGATGTTTGCAGAAATTGCCGAGTATGCAGAAGAGCTAAAATGCCTAATCTGGAATGAATATAACTTTGATTTGGAGTTTCGCAAGGAAATAGACGAGCTAGACAAATTGAAAAGACGAAGAGGAGAGATAGCAGACGAAGACGTGATAAAATTCATCACCCCTACATGCGGATTCAAGTCTGAGGCTATAAGGTTAAGTATAGAGGGGTTCGAGTTTGTATTTCTCCTTTATTGATAATAAAAAAAGGGGTGGGCAACCACCCCCGCTAATTGAAAAGAATATGGATAACAGATTTAGATTGTCAATTATCGACTCTACTCCTGCATACGTAGAGGAGCTCGAGAGTACGAAGATTGTATAGAGGATATTGTACGCTTCTGCGATTATGAGCCTCTTGATGCATTTAGAAATGCTAAGATAATGACCGCTCTTGCGACAAAAAGAGAGAGGTCACGCTAGAAATTACAATTGTAGAGACGGAAGAGATACTACATCGATCTGAACACAGAACTCGGATGGGGAATGTTATGATAAAGGCGACTGGACGCTCTACAAGGCTGCAAAGCATCAATGCTTTGACATGTTTGATAATTAAAAAGTGTCGGATTGTAGACAAGGGGCGGAGGAATGACAATGCCGTTACAACATTATTAGCATTTCAGGAGAGGGGCAAACAGCTCCTCTTTTTCTTACGTAAGTGTTTTATAGTGATATATTTAGTACCTCTGCAATATGAGGCAAAATAGTAGAGACAACGATTGACAAACTTCACCCTGATGACAAGAACTTCAACAAGGGGACAGAGTATGGAGAGCATCTTATAGAGAAACAAAGCCTTCGAAAGTTCGGGCTTGGTCGGTCTATCTTGACTCGACAGGAACAACTGAATCATTACAGGCAACAAGACAACGGAAAAGGCTGGCGAATTGGGATTCGAAAAAGGTCGTTATTGTCGAAACGGATGGAAACACCATTGTAGCGGTCAAGCGAAATGACATTGACCTTGATAGCGCAGAGGGACGTGAGCTTGCACTCGCAGACAATGCAACCTCAGAAGCCAATCTTGAGTGGGATTGTAGTACAATAAATCAAGCTGTAGAGGAATTCGGGATTAGTACAACTCTTGGGGGGTTTAAAATTGATGATCTACAACCATTATATCAAAGATGTAACGCAACCCAACAGAGAGGAGTGATGACTTCGAGGAAGAATTTAATTCTTACAACGACACGAATTGCGAGATGCCAATTGTCCCGGACTTTTTCGAAAGTCACGAGTGTTTTTATAATTCCTGTTCACAATTCTATTGATGAGGGGTTTGTTCGAGATTTGTTCGGACTTAATAGAGTTACCGCTCTGCATCAGGGGACGGAAAGGAACGAAAAACAAACGTTGTGTCTGTAGAAAACTCAGAAGCCTAGTAAAATGAAAATAATTTGTCCATCAAGAAAGAGGGCGCATATCTTCCAAACAAAAATCGAAGATATGGTAGTGCTTGTCGATAAGAGCGAGGAGAAAGACTACAAAAACATAGGCTTTGAGATTGATACACGAGGGGCTTACGTCTCTATCAAGAATAAGGGAGTACGCATATAGGAGGTATGGGATGGCCTCTTTGTTGATGATGATATAGTGAGCGTTGACCAGACTGTGTAACGGAAAAATCAAGCGTTGACTCCAACAGAAATAAGAGACTAATATTTGATACTAATACATTTCCGTCGCAAGTCGGAGCAAAGCTGTATGGATTTATAACGATCCAAACCCTGACTCACTACAATCAACATAGCCTTTTATGATGATTGGATATATAAATGGTTGCGCAATGGGATTAGAAACAAGTCTGACAAGCTCATATTTTGATCCAAATACAACGGCTTGTGAAAGCTCATTGGATAGCCTCACTTAACGCTCTACTATCATAGATATTGTTTCATTGATAAACGCTTCCATTTTAGGCAAAAAGGCTGATCTACGTGTTTATACTAGAGGGTGGACAGACAGGGAGGCGAGACACTAGAGAGTGAGAAAAACGACACTTTATTTCTTCTGAAGAAAATTCGGAAATAGCGTGCAAATAAAAAGGGAGGTAAACAAAACGAAGCAACTGCATGAGTTTCAACTGAGTCTTAAACATAAAACTATGACAAAGGAGTATATATATTATTTGATGTTGCCCAATCGACAAAACTGTTACAGTATGTAGGTAAATCAAAAAGACCCCAAAAGAGGTATAAGCAGCATATAACAAAGTTAGACCGCTTGATGACTCCAAAGCGGTTGTGGCTTGAGGATCTTTTCAGCAAAGGATTGAAACCTATTTGCAGGGTTGTCGAAGAACGTGTCGGAGACGCTAGGAAAGAGCATTATCATGTAGAACTAAACAAGAAAACAGTCCTAAACATTCACAGACCAGGCGAAAATCATTCTCAGGCAAATACCAAAAAGAATTAGGGGTTATAATGGTTACAATTCGGGCATTAAAAATTAGGCTAGATTATGGGCTATGCTAACAAGAAAATAGTTGATAAGATTACCGACTTAATAAGGTCGGACACTTATACTATTGCTGAGATTTGTCGCCAAGTCGGTATAACTCCAAAGACGTATCATAAAGTGGATCAATACGCACGAGGAATTTGCGCTTGTTATCGAAGAAGCAAAAAGAAGAGCGTATGCAGTTCTTTGTTCAGGAGGCCATAGTCGCTATTGAAGAAGATACAAGGCTGAGTGACAGAAACAAAGGTTTGTGACCGTACCGGAAAGAAGAAAGACGAGAAGGACAATCCCAAGCCGACAATAAAGGAGCAAACAACAACGAAGAAGCACGTAGCCCCCGACACGGCAGCTATTATTTTCACCTTGACAAATGGAGATCCTAAGCGATGAAGAACAGACAGAATACGGAAGTGACCGGCAAGGATGGCAAAGACCTATTCAAGACCCTTTCAGACGAAGATCTTGACAAGGAAATTGCAGACCTTGAGAAGAAGTTGAAGCAATGACATGACAAAGGAGCGAAAAGTGCGTAAGATATGTACGAGGCATTGCAAGAGCGGTTGAGTGCGAGAGTCTCGTGCCGACCTTTTTGCGTTCTGCCTGACGATGCCGACCTTTGAGCCTGCCGACTTTCACAAGCGATACTACGGAGTGTTGACCAGTTTGCCCGAAAGGAGATAAAAGAAGCTATCGGTATTCTTACCTCCTCAACATGGAAAATCGGAGGGCTCTACAAGGCGTTTGCCATCTTTCATTTTGGGGCAAAAATCCCGATACGAGGGTGGCGATTGTTAGCTATAATGCCCCAAAGGCTCGCAAGTTCAATCGTGAGATACAACGCATCATTGACACGCCCGAATACCAAAGAGATATTCCCCGAAACGTGCCTTAATGCGTCCAATGTCAACCACCGTTGCCGGCTCGTGGCTCGAAAACGCCGATGAATGCGAGATTGTGAGGCATCTTGGCGGATTCAAGACTGTAGAGTGGGCGAGCGTTGACGGGTGAACCCGTGGACGTGCTAATCATGGATGACATTTACAAGGATGCCAAAACGGCTTGGTCTCCAACCGTTCGTGAAAGTGTTTCAGATTGGTACGATACGGTTGCGGAGACCGATTACCTCAAACGATTCACAACAACTATTGTCTTCACACGTTGGCACGAAGACGACCTTTTGCAGGCATTGTGTATACGGCAGCAAGGAGAATATCACCGACACAAACCCCGAACGGGTGGGTTGCTGTAGTGCATAAGGCTATCAAGGAGGGGCTCCAACAGAATACGACCCGAGACAAGAGGGTGAGGCACTATGGAGGCGAGGCATAATCTAGAGAAGCTCGAAGAGATTAGAAAGCGAAACCCACACGCTCGAGAGTCTTCCCAGCAGAACCGAAACCAAGTGAGGGGCTTATGACGATACCGGCTAAGAGTATCAATGCGCCGCATCTAGTTATTGTAAAAGGCAAGACTTATGTTGATGCAGACACCGGAGCAGATTACTTGTGCGCTATAGGTATCGATGAGACCGAGATAGGAAACTACATTGTGGACGTTCTCTATACGCAAAAAGCCGATGGAGTACACGGAGCCGGTTTCTAGCAGAGATGCTCACGAAGCATCAAGTAAAAGAGTGTGTCGTAGAGGCAATAACGGAGGTAGAGGGTTTCAGCGTGCCGTTGAGAAGCAATGCCGCCTTATCGGAAATGATAGAACAAAGTTTACATGGTTCCACCAGACCGAAAATAAAGACGTGCGTGATTAACGTGCACTACCCGCAGCGGTGCAGAATCTAGTGTATATGCTACAAGGATGGATCTCTTTTTCCCGGAATTTGCGGCCGCAATACGACGGGCTATGAAGATCGGGAAGAATGTACACGATGACGCTTTCGACCGCCTTTACGGGGACAGTAGAGAAGCGCAGAGGAAAGACAAAGACGAATATTGAAGGGTTGTTTGGATTATAATACGATAAGATGATATGACAATAGAAGAGATAACTTGCATTGGAATCTGCCGATGCGATAGTTGCCGAATTAAGAAATGGAGAAATGCGGATACTCGGATGTTGATAAGGCGGAGAAAGCCTTGGATCAGCGGAAGCACGATGCAAACGACACCTACAAGCGTCCGATAAGGTCGTAAAAAGGTGGATGAGGGGACAGACAGAGAGGCCGTGCGAATCGTAGGTCGCACGTATTGCTGCTGCCATTCAGAAGCTGATAATCAACCGTACGGTAGGCATTTGCTTCGAATCCGGTTGCTTACAACGCAACACCGGACGGAGAAAATGCAAGAAGAAGCCTTAAGTCCATCAAGAGGGTACTGCATTCTTTGTAAGACCAATACGCTTGAATCGAAAGGTTGCTCGTAGCGTGTTCGGGCATAAAGAGGTGCGGAGATGTGGTATGTGACCGAAGGTGCACCACATAGCAAATACGGATTCAAGACGAATTTCAAGATCCGTGTAGCTTCTTCTTTCGCCAAAGGATGGTAACGTATTGTACCCTTACTTTTGACGAGTTGGGGGATATGATTGCCTTCTCTCGTTCCTACGTCCGTGTGATGGGTGGTGGAGAGCGAATCGAATACTTCGAGACATACACGGATGAGTATCACTCTTTGGGTCAAGGGGAAGGATGCATATGCCGGTCGATGGATACCCAAAACCTAATGCCATTGGCAAGATTCCGGTTGTCTATGGTCGGCAAGATGCGTTCGAGACTGAAGACGTTGATAATCTGATAGACCGACTCGAGAAGCTGCTATCCAACTTCGCAGATACCAACGACTACCACGCCAGCCCCAAGATCTTTACGACTGGCGAAATCGTTGGGTTTGTACTAAAAGGGGGAAGCCGGCGCCATTGTGCAAGGGGAGACAGAGCCACAGCAATACCTATCGTGGCAGCACGCTCCGGGAGAGTGTGAGCTCGAGATTGAGACACTTCTCAGTTGATGCCACCATATCGCAGACACCGGACATCAGCTTTGAGAGCGTTAAGCTTGGAGCGATTAGTATGCCCTCAAAAGCTCTTGTTTATGGATGCTCACCTCAAGGTGCAAGAGAAGATGGAGATCTTTGGAGATTATCTCCAAAGACGTAAATATCATCAAGGCTTTTGGGGGCAAAATTGAAATCCAGTAATGGCGAGTGCTTTAGAAGAGATTGAGGTGGAGCCTGAAATTACCTTACATGCCAACAAGCGAGATTGACGACATCAATATGTGGTTGTCGGCTGAATGGGAATAAGCTCTCGTGTCTCAGAAAGCAAGTGTCAAGGGGGCTAACCTCACGCGAGACCCCGAAAAGGACTTTGAGCAGATTCAAGAGGAGGCAAATGCTGAAAATTCCTTTTCTATTGCGAGCCGGTAATGGATGCATAAAATGAATATCGAGAATTTTACCCTGGTATATATCCCTTTTCGTCTGTGGGTGATTGTCGGCGGAACAGACAAGGAAATATCAGGATTTGTTCCTTCAATACGAAGGAGAGGAAACAGAGGACGTCTGACAAGGGAATCTCAAAAATCAGAGGCTTTTCGCAATGCCGGTGATAAGCAAGAGAGCAAACTACTACGGAGTCGTTGTCTACTTCGTCAATAGGAGGGTGATGACGTTCTGTACTAGCGCACGAGTCCTCACGCCGCAAAAGCTTCGAGCATATCGGTGCGGACGTCAAGAGCACGAGCCGTTTGAGTACGTTGTCGGATGGATTGCAGGGTGCTGTGAGAAAAGCAAAAGAAAAATAAAGGAATAATCGTGTCTAAAAAGGCGGAAAACAAAAAGTATTCTCTTTCCAAGGGTTCGACTTTTGCATTACAAGGCTACAGAAGCCTGCACATCTGTTCCATTAGTGCCTTATTCGATAAGGCTACGGACGATATTGCCAATGCAGCGAGCCGAGAGAATTACAACCCTGATAAGCCTTTCTCTTTCGACGACTACCCGAAGGCGAAAAGCACAGCCCAAAAAGACCATCAAGGGGCTGGCAGGAAGATGCAGGCTGTTATAGAAACCGCGTCTCGTAAACAGTGGCTATTTGCTTGCCAAAAGAACGATGAGTTTATTGTTTTCGATGGTTACGCACACAACGAAAACTAACAAAGGACAACTCAAGAAAATATCAAGACCGAAATCTTGATGCCTTCAAGGCGTTTCAGCAGCGTAAGGTGGAGGATGGATCTCTCCGAGCGAGTATGGAAGTATACGCAGCAAATACAAGGAGTGATAGAGGCAGGTTTGATGTTGGGCTGCGTGAGGGCGCAGTGCAACAGCTATCGAGAGATTTACGCAGAACCTCAAAGACCCCAACCGCCTATTTTCGCCGTAGGTGTGACAAGCGGGGGAACTTGCAGCTATCCAAGTCGGCGAAAGCCTTCCCATCCTGGGCAGTGTCCCGTCGAGCTACAAGAACGCAATGCGTCTTACTCGCTCCGAGATTAACATGTCGTACCGGGAGAGCGACCACCGAGATGGCAGCAGCTTGACTTCGTTTTTGAGGCTTTGAAGTCCACCGCTCAATAGAGAGAGCCGAAGTGCAATTGTGAGTTGTGCGAACGCCTCGTTGGGCCGTTACCCTAAATGGTTCAAATTCAAAGGGTGGCACCCTCAATGCTTGTATGGCTCTAATACCTATCCTGGAAGACTTCTATATGCAGAGCGTTCCGATGATAGAGTAGCTCTGTATGCGTGCAGCTCTAAGAGGCGAGGGAGTACAAAAATATGTATCCAAAGCCTTGATAAAGGACTTGCCGACAACTCTCAAGCGTGGGCTTCTGAGAATGAAGAGGCAAAAGAATTGGGCTTTCAACACCTTTACTTCATCAAGGATAACTCGTGGATGGAGACCCATCAAAGGTTGATGTACATTCAGAAGCAAAAAGCCACTGACAATCCAAGAAAGGGCGGCTATCAGACACAAAACAATCGAACTCCCTGAAGAGGGTGGGATATTCGAAGCGTTGGAAGAACGCAAGCAGAAGTAAAGCTATTGTACCAAGCGAATTGATATGTTATAGAAGCCTTTGAATGACGCAAAGGGTTGAATACAATGATGTGAGACCATTTACAATACAATTGAGTGAGGAAGAAATTATTTCCAGGGTTGGTGGTGGAGACCTTACTAGAGGCTCGTGTTCGTCATTGGCATTTGCCCTATGCAGGCAATAGAGGCGGTCTTGATGTGCTTGATTTTAGGGATGGAAATAGCCGAGCACAGTTCAGTACACGTTCCGTAATAAGTAATGTAGTAACAAAGGTTGGTGGCATTGTCGTTGAAGAGGTTAGCGACTTTAGGGCTGCGGATTCATTATTTAGTAGTATGATTCACGGTAGGGAGTATTACTTTGCTTTGCAGCTCACGCTGCCATTGTTCGTAAGTCCGCAAGCGGCTATGAATACCTAGAGCTCCAATCAGCTACTGACAACGGATTCAAACCATTGACGAAGGATGTGCTCAGTGGCGATTTGGGAGGCAAAGCAGTCAAGGTCTTCACGAGGTCGCAGATTGCATTGTCCTCATTCCTTGTTGATATTGACAATCTGAATAATAACTCTGGATTCAGAAGGATGCTTGGGTACATCAATACCAATGAGGCGACCAGAAAAAGGGGGACGGAACAATAAGGTGATGTTAATCAAGAGTTTCTGTCTTTGAAGAAGTCACGCCAATAGGGTTTTCTCATCGAAAATCTCTTTTCTCTCCTTGCTCAGATTGTGGGGATAATCGGCAAATAGGTTGTATATTTTACCCCATCAAAGGTAAATAGCCTTTTCGCCTATTGCTTCTACATTGTCAACCCACGAAATAACGTCTGTCTCCTATTTTCCCTATAGAGATAGATCCTTATTCCTTGATTCGTTTTTCCGCTTCATAATCCTTGGCTCGTCTTGTCTTTTTGCGGTGCAGCGTTCCACGAAAGATTGTACACCTTTTTATTCTTATAAGGGTCGTCCGGGGGCGATGCCGAATGACCATAGTCTGCTAACGATACTCCAAGCTGCTCCGGAGTAAACCGATCATAGATAGCAGCCACAGATCCAAAGTAGTAGTGCTCATCATCCCCTAGGGCGTACGTGGTATATAGTATTTCCATTCATAGTCTATATCATTATTCTACATACAAAGATAGCAATTATATTTAATATAACAGTCATCAAATATAAAGCAACTGCACAGAGATCGACATAAAACACTGATAATCAATTGCAGAACAATGCTTCTTTTGTGTTTTTATATCACTATAAAATACTCTATCTTTGCGGTGTAAATAACACTATAAAATATTGACTATGACCTATCAAGAGATTCTCACTACTGACTGCAAAATTCAAAGGCGTGCGAAAAGACGGATTAGAGCAGATGGCACGCTCTCTGGCGTTACATTGTGCAACCGAGCAAGAGGCAAAGATCTTGTCGAAAAGCTCACAGATGCGAGGTGAGTGAGTATGTCAAGGACTTTCGCTGCTCGTTGATAAGGAGGAGTTTCCAAGGAACAAGACCTTGGGAGGACAATCTGAAGAACAAGTACGATTTTGTAGAGAAGAAGGCAGAGCCTTCTCCAACCGGAGGGTGATCCGAAGGATTCTCAAAAAGAGACATTGCGGCGATTGTTGCTAGCGCTGTCAGTAAGTGCGGTGAAGCCTCTGCAAGATCGACTTGAAAAGTACGAAAAGGGCAATGTGGAGCAAGGCTTGAGAAACTAACTGAAAGTTGAACGAGTGCAAGGATGAGACTTTCAAGGATCAAACTTGAAGGACTTCAAGCGAATGCAGTTCAAGAAACCGATGAGGCATTTTCTGAATACTTGACCGAAAAGGAAGCTGACATTGCAGCCGCAAAATCAGAACATTACTAATTCCAATCTGCGAGGTAATAGTGCACCGCACAAGCCAACCGGAGGAATAGTAAGGAGGCTTCGAAGAAGAACTGATGCAGCGGTTGGAATGATGTATATCTAATTCTAAAAAGGGAAACGTAATGACTGGAATTTGACGAATCCACAGGAGGAGGTGGGAATACGACACAATGACAACATTATGAATCAGGACAACCTCCAGACTAGTTAGAGGTGGACGTACCCTTGACGTTACGGGGTACTAAAAAGTCAGTTATCAATGCGGGGCATGTAATCATCAAGGAGACAGCTTCGGGCGTGTATAAACCTATGCCTCTCACTTCAGAGGGAACGGCTTACGCAGCGCTGCCTACCGGACATGAGTATGCAGGTATCCTCGTTGGTACAATTAGAACAAACCGCCCATTTGCTGCCATATTGGTAAGGGGAACGGTAAACCACGCAGCAGCGCCTTTCGATATGGCGACAATTTTGCAGGCGGTAAAGGCTGCCTTGCCTTCTGATTGACTTTTAGACAAGACTAAGCGATGGAAAAAGTGTACTTGATTGATTGGATAGAGCGGTACTTTTAAGGGTATCGTTGTACGAGTTGTAGAGAAGGTCAACGAAGCCAATGAGGAGAAGCTTACCTGTGTTCAAGAGCATAGTTTGCGTAAGGAGTTCTCTGTGACCGGGAAGTGGAATCATGAAACGTTCTCAGTCTCGTGTCAGCCGACTTCGTTGCGCTCAATTCCATCTGCCACTCAAGAGTCGTGATTCAATCGGCAAGGTGTCTGGTGACATTGTAAGAGCTGGTATGGAGTTGTACCTTGACGAGGCGCAGCTTCAAAGCATGCGATGATACGATGGTGGCTACCAGGGGCGACCGATGCCGAAATCGTGAGCAAGTTGTTTGAAGACACTCCCAAAGTGATTACGGGTATCTACGAACTTATGGAGCGTTGCTTCCTTGAGGCTTCTCTTCGGGTGTCACGATGATTGACGACAAGGACAATGTTGGTCTTGGGGTGCGGCTGACTACGGATATCTTGATAGCAACAAGTCCGGAGTAAAGGTATTGTGAGCAATGCAAATGATGCAACGCCAGCTTTGACGACCTCCAGATGATCGACAAGGCTAATGATGCGGGAACCTGTATCTGATGTCTATATGGACGATGCGACCTCGAGCAGTTTGCTTCTTCTAAGCAGGTTAAGGACTTCTACGCACTGGTAACTCTTAAGGTTGCTAGTGGGGCTGTTGTTCCTGCACCTTCTCTCGAGGATCTTAGCCGCTCTTGGTCGTGACTCAAGATACAATGTGACTATTCACGCGTGTTAGCGCAAGATCAAGGTAGAGCGTGACGGAAAGAAAAAGGTTGTAACGCCTTGGAGTGCCGGCAAGATTATTCTCACCGAGTTCAACAGAGGGTTGGTGTGCTTGCTTATGCGAAGCTCGCAGAGAGAATCACCCGGTGCAGGTGTTTTCATACCAAAAAGGCGGATGGATACATTCTTGTTTCGAAGTTCCGTAGAATCGTCCTCATGTTGCAGAGTTCACTTCGTCACAAGCTCGTGTTGTGCCTCGTAATCTGCAATGTGGAAGGTATTTATCAGATTGACACCTAAGGTTGTACAAGGTTGATTATGAAAAGTAGTAGTACTTGTAGAGTTTGCGGATCGTGATTGTTTTTCGAAGCGTTACGGTGTCGGAGAAAGAGCTTTTCGGATTCGATGAGGGCGTGTGCAGACCTGGTAAAATCGATGGCATTGTCAAGATCGAAGATGACGAACAAGAGAGCACTCAAAAGACTAGTGCAGCAGATTTGATTGCCTATGCCAATGAGAGTGAGGCGTGGAAGCTCTTAACGAACTTCTCAATAAGCGAACGAACGAGAAAAACCACGCTCAACGGTCGTAAAGGCTATTGAGGAGCGTATTGCCAAGTTGTCGGAAGAACAAGAAGATAAGCAGAGCGAATGACGAACAAACAATACTTAGTCAAGTCCCTATCCGGGCTAATATCTCGGAGGATGATATTGATCTCATTCTGATTAAATGTCGAAGCCTTGATGGAAGGCAGAGGCGGACGTGCGAGGTGCGATGAGGCTACCCTATCGGCGAACGTCGCTAGTCCTAAGGGCGTGATGCAGAATGTATCTGAAGGATATTCAGTATCGTGGAATATAGAAGCGGTGAAGCTATATTACAGCTCCTTGTGTTCGGAGGTTGGGGCTTGACAATGTATTGTTCTCGTCACAAAGATCCGTGACCGTTCGAACGTATGGCGCAATATCCCACTACTTGTTTGCTACCCTATCGGAGAGAGTCGAGGCAGGACGAAAATGGCATTGGACTCTTGAAGTCAGCGTGTGTGTTTTTGTCGGTTTGTCGAGAAGAAGAAACTGATGGTGCAAGAAGGTACAGACAACGGACGGAAGATACCGCGTTCCTCTTCAATTATCAAGTTCCCAAGTCGGCGATGTTGGATATCAAAAGAAGGAACAAGTGTGTTTATTTGCGGATAATGCGGATGGTTCGGGCATTAGAATCGAAGGGTAGTATTGAAGTTCGACCGTGGGCAATTGCATCTCAAGGCTATGCGGTGCCGAGACGATTTCTCAATCGATAACGTAAAGACGTTTCTGATGCGTTTCTCGAAGTTGTGGAGGATGGAGCGGATAAAGGCTCCACAATGCTTGGCGAGATGTTGTGTTGCCCACGCACGCTCCATACCAAAAGCGCGGAGCAGGGATTCCAAGATAGAAACCCACAATCTCCGAGGGCGTATACAAATGGCTATGTTGTCTTTGTTGATGGCGTTGCCATCCATTCTCTGTATGTAAGGATGCTTCGGGTTGGCGCGAAGAAAGGTGCAGCTTTAGCCAAAGCAGGCTCAGACGCAGGAAAGAGGGTGTTGCCCTTGTTGTTACGGCAGGGATGAATTACGCTTCTAGTATGTGGAGAGTCGAGGGCGTGATGTGCTGACGAGTGCGAGCTATTAGGCCAAGCAGGAGTTGCCCCGGATGTGCCACAAACTCAAGAATGAAATCAAATGAAAGCAACGATGAAGACATCACTTGGAGGCTTGATAGGATTATTCGAGACCTCTTGGTTCGTTCACAAGTGGCTATCAGTGGGGGTAGTCGATGATCAGAACGACCGCTGATGGCTCGAGAGTGAACGACGATCATTGTTGTTAAGACTGATTGCAACGAGCTCAGTGATTCCCTGCCCTCAATTGTGACAAGCAAGCATCAATATCTATAGCGAACACAAGGCTGAAGATAGAGCGGTGTGGAGCAGCTGAAGCGAGATAGGAGTACACGACTTGAGGAGCTAACATGAAGTCTGTTTTGGGGGTCACTTGCGCAGGGCTCGGTGTAGAGGGGTTGCTGTTCGCGCGGAGGGGCAGGCAATACTACAAGAGAGTAGTGTAGATCAGCACTCATTCGAGATATAAAGAATAACGTGGAACATTCAGATTGATTGATAAGATTATGGCGGCTTAGAGAAACCAACAATAACCTCCACGCCGCATGTGAGTATCCGTGTAGGGAGATGCAGCCCCCAATGGCATGAGTGCCAGCTTCCCAGAAAAGATAGGGGAGAACTTTATAGCACCTGCAAGCTAACGCATAGAGGCAGAGGTAACGGAACACTCGAAGAGAGACAATCCAGCTCCATTATACGATTCGTGGAGAAGAAGATACCCAAGCTTGTCTTCCTCCATTATGGACGGCAGATGTAGATGCGCTAGCAGCCTATGTAGCGGTAGGTGGTAGAGAGGCACGCTCAGACCCACAAGGTGAGAACTTGGCATGTTCGATGGCGCACCGAGGAGGTGGCACCAAGATCCATCTCAGTGTAAGAACGAAGCAGGGCCAGGCGATCGACATTCCAAATGGTTCTACTCAGGCGTACATGTATCAATGCGGAGAGTTCTCGCTCAAAGCGTATCTTCCTTGTTGAGTTCGAAGTCATACACGGGCGTGAGACAAGGATGGAGCCGTTCAGAGCCTACGTGCCATATAGCGTAACGTGCTGGAAAAGGTACATGAATTTTTCTTTCGTTACGTCGTTGTTGGAGGGGAGGTGATTGTGCTGTAGCTCCTCTATTTTATTTACAGAGTATGTTGAGATCTTGAGAGAAACGAATTAGGAAGGTTGATCAACGAGTGCACCTTTGCTATCGAGGGTGAGTGTGTGGCAGAAGATGGTATGTCAGCTATGGAAGCCACGGACATGGCGAGAGGCGCAGCTTTACGATAGCCGAGACCCACCTCTCCACGCTGGACAGGAGTTTGCTCGAGGAAGCTATCGAGGTAACGATGGATGAGCAAGGGTTAAGGGTGGGACACCCCAGGATGAGCTCAAGCGGCTGGCAGCACGGCACGCAGAGAGCTGCCCATATCCCTGTGCTATTGCCACTCTGAGAAGCACTCGACCCAGCCAGCAAAGCGGTACACAAAGCCACGGGCCCGAGCCACGCCTATCGGCCTGTCTGACAACATAACTCTCGTCTTCTTGGAGTTGTTTGGTGCCATTATATGCACTTGATGAACCTAGAGAGTTTACGAATATTCGACTGTCTAGCGACCAATCGCACTGCCATGTAGCGGGTCAAGAGACTGAATTAGAGAGAGACCAGTCCATACGCTATCGAGGTGCTCTTGTGCAGGAGCACTTCCTGGCATCGTCGTACGATCTTCTTCTCTGCACGGCATTGCGTGGATAACGGTACAGATGCTTGGACGCTCCTAGTTATACAGAAGCGAGTGAAGAGGGCGAGCAGGATCCAACCCTTGCAGAAAATGCAGGGCAGATTGTTAACTATACTCTAATTCGTTAAGATATGAACAGCAACCAAGATGGCGGACTTGTTTCTCCGCTAGTATAGACAATATGAAGAGCTTTTTGCGCTCCGTGGATGAGCCCATAAGACGATACAAGGACTCTCCGCCGCCAGCTTTCCCAGGAGTGGCGAGGGAGATGGACAGCTTCGTCTCCATCGCACAAGTGCAGAGATGCGGCGTGCTCTCGCGACGCCGGGGCGAGCTTGTAGAAAATTCACGAGACGGAACTTGCGAATCTTGGTTCTCGATACGAACAGCTGGAATGCCACCCAAAGCAAGTCATGGAAAAGCAGGGGAGACTCCAAAGCGAGGTTACTAGACTTCGTGAGGTCGCACAGTCCATACAAGGAGAGATCGCCGTGCGTAAGAGGCTCCTCCAAGAGGCGCAGAGCGCATCTAGCGTACCAGAAAATCTCACCTGAAAAGCGAGAAAAGGAGGCAGGTGTGCAGCCACGCAGACAGCCATAGAGCCAATCGATCGCTTCGCACACAGATACGCAACCTCGCAGGAGGAGATGGCGGAACCTTGCTGCCAATGGTATTGACGAGCAGAGCGGACGCCCGCGAAAGGGCCGGTGGTCAATGAGTTAGGACGCCACCACAAGACATACAAGGCGACATCAGCGCACGAGGAAACGTCTGGGCAACGACCAGTCCACTCCGATTTCCAGGATGCTCTAAAAGCCTCTCTGGGCTGACCGGTGCATTTAGTGCCGCCTCCAGGTGCCGCAGCCCTGTTGCTATGAGGAAAACGAGAGTTGTGCGTGGTCGGCGAAAGTGGTGGAAGGCTATCATGGCTGATATGGCACGATGGGGATGCAGCAGGTCTCAAGCCCTCAACAAGGATAGCGCAATTTCCAACTCTGTCACCCCCAACAAGCTAAAGACGTGGTGGACAGAAGATAGCACGTGTTTCGCAGCAGCAGTGGAGCTGAAGACATGAAAGCTGACTGCCAGAGAGTTGTGTCACTTCTTCTGCACAGCAACCGGCGGGCAGAATCCACACGCCGATGGCGGCCAAAGGACCAACACAGCAGCGGCTGCGGCGCCACCGCGGCGAATTTGACCCTTGCCAGTGCCATCCGTGCTGCTGTGGCTTTAAGCGCATCAAGTCAATGCCCGTGTTGGTTGGATATTGGCGGGTATTGGTGCGCTTATCACCGCAGGACACTACTTTATCGCACAGCCCACCAGCTGAGCAGCACGCAAATGCAAAGGCGGATACGAAGAGTTCTTGATCAAGTTCACATCAGATCCTCCTGCAAGACAATCGGGCCGTTGAGAACCTTTCTCTACAATGGTCGAAGCTGGGCAACGACATGAGAAGCAAAGAGTAGTTCAACAAGGACAACAAAAAGCAGCTTGACGACTTGGGAGGAATCTCCATCAAGGAACGTTCATGATGCCGAGAATACTGCTAATCCAGAACAAAAGAAAACTTTATCAATGCGCAGATCGCCAAAGGCTACGTGCTTCCGTATGGCTGGAAAGAGTCTATGACGAGTGTAAAAGACATCGCGAGCTTAAGAAGAGCAGTACAGCAGGATGCCCGACAAGGTAAGCTGGCACTCGTTTTACATCCTCTCAGGGATCTGGCCTTCTATCGGTCTCAGAGACGAAGATATATGCACGTAGACAACGAGGAGAAGAAGGCACTACGAGACGTGATGACGCGCTAAGAAGAGACGCGCAGACAAATGCTTGAGAGCTCGTCAACGCAAGCAAAAATGAGGAGTACTACATGAAGAAAGGGCGGGAGTTTAACCTCTTGGAGATAAGGATAAGGATGCAAACCAACAAAGAGCGCAAAGAGCTACGGTGAGCAGCCGACAGCGCAGGCATTACCTACATCGAGGGCTGAGAAGATGGTATCAGTCTAGTGACGAGAAAGGCCACGACAAGAAAGAAGAGGCGTTGGGAGATGCTGAAAGCAGTACAGGGCGAGACCTATCTAGACTCACCCCCAAAGACTGAGCAGAGACAAGCTGGAGGAGTTGGGGAACCTATCGGCAAAGCAACAAAGCACGCACCTTTATGGAGCTTTTACAAGCGAATCGGAGAGAGGGAGGACAAGAGAGGCTTGTTAGGATCTATTCGGGGAGGGATTGAGCAAGAGCTGGCAACGGCAGAAAGCACTTTGTAGACAAGTCTTTGGACATACCCAAGAAAGCAGCGTTGCCCTCGTGCAGTGGAGATACCGGGCTAGACAAAGGGCAGAGAGGAGGCTATCAAGGCAGAGGAAGAAAGATGCCCGCCCCTCAGCAGCGCTGGAGAACCACCTCAAGGCACAGTAAGTGAGAGCACCGAAAGGCGGCAACCGATGCAGAAGAGTGTGTCGGATTATGAGCGATACGCCAGGAGGTAGAGCGAATAGAAGGCAGCACCGGTACGTAGCGACATACAACGGCGAGATCCTAACGACAGAGTTGCAGACCGCACGCATAAAAGCGAGAAGATGCCTGAAGCCAACGAATACGAAGCTCTATCGAAAGTCAGTTTCAGTCCCATGAAGAGAGGGAGGGCGACAGCTCTGAGTACGAAGAAAACAGCACCACGGGCAATGGTCGCTTGAAGCCTCGTCTGCTGCACGAGAGAGGGACAAGAGCAGTCCTCTGCCGTGGATGAGCTACAGTGGTCGGAAGCCTCCAGCAAACCTGTTCCAGCGACTTTGGATAGCCTTGCTTCCTTGAGGAAGATCGAAAATCCTCATCTCCCAGCATCAGAACAGTTCTCTCCACGCCATCGGGAGTATTCAATCCGGTGGACCCTGGGCGCCATTCGTGCCAAGAAACCAAGCAGAGGCTCGCAGCGTCCCAATTGAGAGGAAACCATACGCCGAACTCCGAATGCCCTCAAGGCGGCACTCAGAGACGATGTGGAAGGAGAGAACAAGAGCACTGAGCAGATAAATTTGATTGAAGAATCTAGCGTAGGCCACTTGCAGAGCCTGACGCATGGCTGCTGAGTATTGCGCACCGCTTAAGGAGGTTATCGGCGAGGTCGGAGAGACGGCATTAGTAGCGGTCTTGAAGCGTAGCGCAGCGGCAAGTATAGCCATGCAACAGCAATTACAGGCGCAGAGACAAGTACAGTTGTATTAGCTATCATCCAAGCTGCACTTGTTGCTGTACAGGCGATAGGCAAGCTCTTGCAGATACACGACAATAAGCGAGAAAAAGCCATTGAGCAGCAACGTCTAAGAACATAAGCGGCTACAGAGCACGAGCATCAAAAACTGGAGAGAGCCATCAGAAAAAGCATGGCCCGGTAGCGAAAAATACCAAAATGCAAGCCGTGCTACTCAAGGAACCTGGAGAAGTCTCTGCGGAAGGAGGCCTCGCAAGAAGGCGGAAAGAAGAGCGAAAGAAGAAGAAACCGAAAGAGGAGAAAGCCGAAGAGTACGCCGAACAAGAGGCAGAAAGCTTCTTCAAGCAGAAAGCAGGGAAGACTTACTTAACAAGCTCCGAGAGACGAAATTATCGGAGGGTACGCAAAAGTGCACGAGAGTTGGAAGTAATGCCACTGTTGGACGCATGCGTCAGTGGAGAAGATGCTGCCATGAGGCATTGGGGAAGTCGGTTGATACACAGTGCTACAAAACATCGCAAAGACGATTGCTGCGCAATCCTAGAGCAAGCAGATAGAAAACGTCAACAAGGACTACGAGGATAAATGGAAGGACAAAATGGGAATATAGACCCTAATAAGGTCATCGAGGGGCTGGGAGACTTTTCAAGTGGGCTAAAAGGATGTTGGAGAGAGAGGAACAAGAAGGCTATTGGAGGCTCTTCTTGAGAAAATGGCATCTCTAGCGAGTGGTAGCGAGACAACGCTAAGAGGTGCGCTAGAGAGGCGTAACAGAAAAGACTGAGGACTTATTGAAGGCAAATGAATGCTATCCGAGAATCAATCAACAGAAGGGTATAGACTCCTATGAGAGAGGATGTTGTTCCACCTCCTCAGCGATTGAACGAAATACAAGATACTTAGCAGGCATTGACAGAAAGTCAGAACAGGCTTAATAATAACAGAGCATATATGAGGGCATACAATAGTACAACAAGACGGAGCGTAGGAGCTGATGGAATGTTGAGCGAGAGCTTGTCCATTGGAACGCTCGATGTTATCTCATCCAAGAGTGAGGCTGATATTGTACGGGTTGTTCTGAATATCTGGAAGTTCTCGATTTTGCCAAAGCGTCTTCCTTCTCCGGGTACGCCAGCGAATCAGGTCCATCAAGCAACGGAGCAAAGGGACATATGCGAATGCCAAGGATGCTAATCTCACACAACGAGAGAGACAAGTAGCCCTGCTGGTGCATCGGTTGCTGGCAAAACTCTCCTATATGATGGTGGCGAATGTGCACAATGTTATCGTTACAGACTTAATTCGAGAGCGAGAGATAACGATAAAGGAGGATTTGCTCTTTTGGCTAGACGTGCAAACGCAATGGGCGTGTCGATGGCAAACGACGATCAACTATCCGATGATACAGATATGGCACAATACCTGCGGCTAGCTGTCTGCGAGGATAATGCAGATTCTCAGGCGTATAAAACACGAGGAAGAAACCTATGATGCAGGTATACATACAAGAGTACTGATACCCAGGACTGGAGTTGATAGTGAGTGAGGGTTCTGAGCTCCTAAGATCCTCTAACCCCCAAGCGCAATAGACGTGCACAACGTGATAGATACGTACGTTTTATGAGCGAGGTCATCAATAGAGCGAAGATCCCGTTTGAATCTCGAGAAACCCTAAAGTGCGCTACCTACTGATGGAGCAACACAGTTCTCTGAGCGTGCAGCAGCCTTTTGAATGAGGTTGTTCTATATGGTCGGCAATATTGGCACAACCTTGCTAGGCTGGAGAGAGGTTGTAACGTTGGCCACCACACTAGAAGTTCGAGGTGTGTGTGCTCGAGATGGAAACACTCTCGAAACGTCAAGTGGGCGCGAATGGAGCGATGGCAAGTGTCACAGTGAGCTGATTGAGCCGGGCCGGTAAAATAGTGTACAAGAAATGAGCCCAAACAGCAAAGTGCAGCAAAACCACTCTCAGGAAAGCAGCTGAACATTTACAAGTCAGGGACGTGGCTGAATCCTGAGGTACTCCTAGATGGTCGCACAAGATTTATAGACATCCCACTATAGTTTTGACTCTAATGGGGATTACATGATCATAACGGAGACTCAAACAAATGCAGCTAAGTGTAACTAACGCAACGTTGATAGAGAACTTGATACTATAGACGCCTAATGAGCGTTGAGATACCTCTTGTTTTGGCTATGCCAATAATGGCATCCCAACAGAGGTAAAATGCATCTATGGAATGGCAGAGACGATGAGTCTCATCTCCTGCGAGATAGAGGAAGTGCAATGCCTATTGACATTCCTCTTTGCTGGTTATGTGGACTATAGGAGTTCTAGCACGTGTGAGCCGACCGGCAGAGTATGAAAAGGAATACGATGCGCTGCAAGATGGAATAGAACTAGAGGGCGCACGACTGAATTGGGGCGTGTCTCTCATGTGGACACGTCCGCAGATCACGCGGGCGGCCCTCTCGAGAAGGTATATTCCGGGGTGGCTGGTAATTTGATGTACCACTTTCAGCGGATATCTTGGCAGCCAATATTAGAAGCGTGCGTTGGGGTGACTTGGAAGATTGAGCGGTGCTGCAGAAGGGACGGTAAGTGCGGAGCAACTTCTTTCTTTCGAAAGATCGGAAACTGCCTTTCAGCGGCTCTACACAAGATTGCAGCAAGCTTTTTCGTGTCTTCTTCACTCTCGGAAAGATGTGAATATGCAGATTCGGACTATTTTCGCTTCCGTAAGTGACGAGTATAATCCACAGCCACGTGAGGATGATGGGAGGAATACAGGTAGTGAGCTTTCTTTCCGTGGATCGTAAGTGCATGGGCTGGGACGACAACGTGATTACTCGCCTTTGGGCTTTCGGTGAGTCCAGAGGGACGCGAGCAGGGCATGATAGACTTACATTACCATCTAAGGACGCGACGAAGACAGCTATATTGGGGATAGCGAGAAAGTTCGCCCAGGCTGTGGCTTCTTGTCCGAAGGGTGTATATAGACAGATAGAAGCAAAGCCTACCTATACCGGAGGATGTCACAGAGGAAACGGACGACCCGTATGCGTTTCTAATCTGCTTCGTGGCCGATGTTCCCGGGAAGCTTCAGGACGGAGAGAGGCTGCAAAAGGTACACTTTCGAGACAGGGACGCATGAACGGAGTTCTACTCCGTGAAGAAGAGGGTAAAGGACGGACATACCATCAATCCCATTGTAGATAAAGATCTGAAGTTAGAATATCCATCAAAGGATAGTAGCTCTCCTTATCGTAATAAGGCAGACACATCTCAAGTGCCTCTGGCGTTGAATATCCACTTGGGATTACCCTGAGTGCACGTGACAGATTGCAAACGCGCAACACTGCATTATAACGAGGTTTCATCTCCAAAGATGGAGTACTCAGCTGAGTGTTGCGTGGTGGCTTGGTGTGTGCGAGTGTAAAGTCGGGGATGTGGTCGCTTATTATAGATGATAGCATACCCTCAAGCGCGTGCCCAGAATCTTAGAGAGCAAACAGGATTGATGTTGACATAATTGCTCGAGTGCAGCATCAAGGTCTCTAATTTCAGTGCGTAAAAAGGAGACTGAGAGGAGATATATATAAGCATGGAAAAGAACGTCTAAATGGAGATTCTTGACTCACATTGACCTAAAAGCATCAAAGCATGAGTCTTTGCTTGGCTTAAGGAGTTGGAAGAATATAGTTTCCTCTCCTCGACCCGGCAGGTAGACCTCAAGGAGGACAAGTCAAACGCCAAGACCAGAGACAGGCAACTGAGATAGCGAGATACACAAGCGTGTTCTGAGAGAGGTTTTCTTTTGATAGAAAAATCGCAGAATAAGTGTTCCAACAAAGCGAGCTCTGAACCGCATTAACGGATCCCAGTGCGTTGAAAGACTTCTAAGGACACTGAGAAACCATTGTCAATAACGATGAGATAAGCTCGTGGACGATAGACCGAATCCCTAGTGTTGTGGATAGAGATATACCAGCAGCAACGATACAGAGCTACAATGAAGAGCCTTACAATTCATGTGCAGTAGGGACCGAGAGGAATCTAGATGCACATGTGGGCGACACGTGGCTTGTGAGATAAAGGCGAGGAGCTGAGGAGGCACGCCCAAGATGTATCGCTTCGTCAAAGGTAGCAAGCCTAACACAGAAACCGATGGGCGCAAATGAGCGATTCTCCAGCTAGAAGAGTTGCTCTCTCAGAAGCCCAACGGGCTCAATGATGTTGTGAACATGATGCTAAGATAGAGTTCTTGGCTCTCGTCTACCAGAAAGAAGGATTTGTGAGGTTCAATGCCGCAAGGATGATGAGGAGAGGTAAACGGGCGTTCAGGGCGAGATCTAATGAAGGTGGCATGTTTTTCTATGGAATATTCGAATGTGACAAAACGAAGTACGATAATCTTGGTGATGGTGTGTCGCATTGCTAAGGGCGCCGCTTATCGGACACATGTATGGCGAGAGAGTTACACTCCTAAGTTGTCGGAAGAGCTTACGAATAAGGCGGTGGTATCATTAACAGTTTCTACGCAGTTCTCGTCCGAGGTTGTAGACCTCTCAAAGCTGGGCGAAGAACGGGCGATATTACACCAGTCTACAACAAGGTGTAAGAATGCAAAGAAATAAAGAACCGTTTCAGCTCTTAACAGAAGAAGAGACAATATGCACAATTCAAAGATGGCGATTGGGTGGAGTTCTGCGATTACAAAATTAGACTGAGAGTGGACGAAGGAAACTACTGAGCCTACACTTCTTTCATCCCTCACCCCGAAGACTTGAAAGGGGAAGGGGCTACCTACCACCCCATCCGTCAGGCTTGCTGGAGACTATATGGAAAAGGTTATCAGTGTGAGAAGACTAATGGTAATACCTTCTATCCCGGCAGCTCGTTGAAGGCCAGTGGTTGAGATAATAAGGCGTATGTAGCTGGTGGATTTAGAACTTGTAGATGGAGGCACCTAAAGAGAAGCCTGTCTGCTATTCAAGTTGAATAAGCTCGCCGAACATGTATAGCCATGCCCTCAATGGGAAGGGAGTAAGGGCAGGAGTAATATATACCCATGGTGTATATAACACAGATGACTTATATTTGGCTATGCTGGTCGGCAGGCAAGACCGAGGTGTCACTGCTCGATACAGCAACATTAAACTCGAGGAGGTGCAAGATGGAGAGCCTAAAGGAGGCTTCTGACCTTCCACCACATACTGACGACACAGAAAGTTCCGTTGTGGAGTGTTATCCGAGACCTTAAGGAGCAGGTGTATCTAACAGTTCCAGGAGTTGCTCAAGGCTGATAATATCTTTGTCCTTGCCCTTGCTTACAGCCAAGGGCGAAAAGGGCGACCATGCTTATGAACGCTAACACCCATCCCTTGAATTTGTTCAGGGTGCAGTCTAGACAAAGACTCAAAAAGGAAGAATGGCGGAGCTAAGGATAGACGAGGTAACAGCTGGCAAGAGACTATCCGCCGGGACAATAAATATCCATGGAGGTCGAGACCTTGAGGATTACTACAGGCGTTGCGGGTACAATTAGACCTTGTCATCTATCGGACAGCGAGGAAAATGGAGAAATTTAAGCGGAACTTAACGCTGAGGACAATGCGCCCGCCCAATAATGAGATCTATTCTGTACGCTCTAAGCCACCCAGAGGCTCCAGGCACATATCACATGGAATAATCTGCCCAATAAACAAGGAGCAATCACAAAACCCCAAAGAGCTATATATCATGGATAGTTTACTTACAGTTAGGAGTCGTGGCTTTATGGTTGCGAGCTGCGCAACGTCAGGGTAAGAGTACCTATATGAGGGAGAGACTCAGCAGTGCTCTGTCTATACGCCTAAGCAAATGTGACCCCCTGCCACCTGAATTATAGACGGTGTGTGGCGCCACGGCTAATCAGTTACGCAGGTATGTGTGTCTGGGTATCAGGCCGAAAACGAGGAAGGCGTAACTATCTGACCTCCATATCGTCACAGGATGGGACTAGTCTCGTAGTAGATGGACAAAAACCCAAGCCTTAAGGGGTACTTGAGCCTGGAGTCGGCCCAAGCACTTCGCCATGTGGCAAAACAGGATGAACACTGCATCAGTTCCATTGAGGACGCTCCCGCAAATGCAGAGAGTAGTCTCAGACGTAACGACCGACCCAAGCAACCTCTCGCTAGATTGGAAGGCGAGGGGATGGTTGATAGGACAAAGTACAACGAAGACAGAGGAAAGATTATCAAACGTGTAGAGGACGTAGAAAGGAGTTATTCCGTTTGCCTTTGTGGGTTGGAACCTATTCAGGCGATTGGAGATTATACCGATAACAGGTATGGGAAGTACTGAAGCCAGACCCATGGGGAGGTGGTGACGTGTGGATATATGCACTGATGCACACAACTACGAGTTGTACAAGTATGTGCAGAATCTACCTCCGAAGTACATAGAGCAGAGCAAGAAAGTTCTGAGGACTAGGAGTACAAGGTCGGTGAGCGCTGGGAACGTATCAGCTGCTATCGTATGATGCGCAGGGAGATGCAGGGAGGTGCCAGGCAGGGTTCGGCACGTTGCTGGGAGATTTCACGAGAGCCCTCACGTGAATGAGCTTACTTCGATACACAGAAAAATACTCGAATGGCAGATGTGCCTAATATGCAGGGGCAGCATAGCAGGAAGCTGGAGCAAATAGCAATGGAACGTGTACCTCGAAAAGGTGCGAAGACTACTTTGGTCTTTGCGAACAATAATGGAAGCGGAAATATGGTGCCATATGTAGTCAAGAATGAGTGTATTAGTCAATCTATCAGAAGAAATCTCATGTACATATTAGTATAAGAAAATAAGCCCCCTGCCGTACCTCTCAAACGACAGGGGCAGGTGTGACAATAAAACCTCTAAATAGAGATGGTGTCTTTGTTCTTGTTAAACCATGTCTTATTCTATTAACAAAGGTCGACTATTAACCGCTAATTGTTCTGTTTTCTTCTTCTATGTAAACTTTGTGGGTTTTACCATTACCATCAATGCCATTTTAGTTTGTGGTAAAACCATGATGCAATTTTCCAAATATCTCGTGCAATTTCCGAGCCGCAGTATATCAACAGCAATATCTTGTAATTGTTGTTTTCATATTCATGTTTTCTTCTTTTAGTTATTTGTAATCATATTCTAAAAGTTGTTTGCCCCTCTTTTGTACAGGGGCTCTGTCAAAACTTCCATTTGCGTCAGTAAGTTCATCGAAGGCTGTTGTATAGAATATAGCAAGTTTGGATGTCCATTTGGGTAGCTCTTCTTGTGATTTCTAATTGCTGGATTAGTTCTTTTCGTTGTCTCTCAATTCCATTTCTTTTTTTGATTGTTCTTATTATCACACCACGAGATAGTACATTATTTTGTACTGTACAGAGTTTTGGAAATTTTCTCCATTGTTTATTCTTGGGACTAAAGGCTATAAGTTGCATTTCATGACATATGGTATATTTTATAGTGACATATTTCCGTATCTTCACTGTACGGGGAATATAATAAAAATAATTATTTGTAATGGAAAGATTTTCGTGACGTTGGCTATTCTTTATTGCGTGTTTGTCGGTTTTGCTTTGATTTTACCGCTTGAATCTCTGGGCTGGAGTTCGGCGGTAAAGCAGATCGTATGGCGAGGTCAAGTTATGTGGTTATAGACGAACTATTGACCAAAGATAGCTATAGAGTACTAATGCCCTTATAGCCCTCACTATCGGTGCGATGCAGATAAATCCGTGGTACCTTGGGATGTATTAAATATAATATCCTATTCCCATTCCATCACGATTGGAGGAGGGCTATCATTGGACTCGTGGAGTTAAGTCCGCTACGAGAGGTGGGGACAAATGAGGATAGACGATGTAGCTACGTTGTTGTGGCGACTTGTTGCGCACCGAAAGGATATGGGTAAGTATCTAAGGATGGTAGCAGAGTATATCAGAGGCCAAGCGAGGAAAAGAGGAGGAAAAGAAATGAAGATTCTAATTGTGGCGTAATATTACAGGAGTAACACACTTCCAGACAGCGTTCTCCCAACAGCTCCATCCTTGATACGATACACGAGAGAGATTGCGCAGCGTGTTGGCAAATGGGAACTGAAGGCGTGGATGTGACGCCAGACGAATCGTAACTGGGGGTATGATGTAAACCTCGAGAGCGTTGTAGGCAGGTGAATGCAAAGTGCAAGGCACACGGCAGTCACTAATCATATTGCTCGTATCTATCATAACAACGCAGCAGGTGCGGAGGATGGATGAATGCCGAGGATGGAGTGCGTGCCACAACCAAGGGACGCACGCTATCTGACACCTTCAACGGTTGCCTATACAAAGCAGCAGAATCCTATCTAGTTGGGCAGAGAAAATCCGAAGGTGCAAGACGGAGACCCCGATTGGGAGGAGAATTTCTACATTGTGGAAACACGTTGTGCTGGCCGTTCTTACCTGAAACTTCTTTATGGACAGCCGAGAGGACGTAGCATATCTTCTCAGGTGGGGGCCGGGAGATGGCGGTGTGAAGACCCACGTAGAGGTGTGCAAGCACATTAGGTATACAGAAGGGATGAGAAGGAATAGACTAGAGCGTAGACGTGCGCCTATCACCGCCGTATCATTAAGTGTATCATTGATTTGTATCATTGAGGTTACTGAACCAAGAAAAGAAATTACATAAGCAGCTAGGACCTCAGAATACCAAGTAGTAGCCTCTAGTAAAGGTAGAGACCATAGGACGGATGCAGGCAGCGGGAACCAAGCCCGAGAGGGAGGAGGAGACGAACGTTGTAACCATCACAACGACCTATTCACCCTTGACACGACGGAGCGAGCAGTGGAAACCATGGAGACCCGAACCAGGAAAATAAGACGGAAACAAGAACAGCCTTATTCAGTAGAGGTGCATGAAGGTAGTAGAATTTTGATACCATCTACCCTAAGGCGCACCGAGGCAGGCAAGGAGGTTATAGCCAGGAAAGAAGAGGTCAAGGCTAGAAACCCTCACTCGATTCCTTGTGGGCGTTTTTTGGCTCTTGCTGTATGATGGTACGTAATATTCTTCTCTAGATTGACTTGCTCAGGGATTAAGGAAAGAAATCAAAACTTCTCCGGAACGAGAATAATTTAAATATCTTTGTAGCTCTTGTTGATTACGGCTCTTTTCTCTAGCGTCAATAGTAGTAGTTTTGGGGAGGGTGCTTGGGTGCCCCTCTCTTTTTGTTCATGTTGTTGCAAATTTCAAAATAATATCTATCTTTGCAGTGTTCAATCGCACCTTGGTGGAATTGAAACGAAGTCGTCAGTAAATGACGTAGTTGGGCTGCTGACAATTTCACTATTTGTGGGTAACGCAATTTCAAAGCTAAAAGGGCTCTCTTTATCAGCAGGCCCTATTTTTATTCTGTTTCAAATTTCTAGACCTAGAACCGATCTAGGTAGCGCAGTAGAGTGCACCAGTTGGTGATGATTTGTCTCGGCTCCAGCTTATCTCGACTCTCTTGTGCGGGAAGATATTGTCCCTCTCCAGCAACCGCATGCCAGAGCCCTAATTCCGCTCTTCGTCATTCAGAACCTACTTTATCTCTTTCTCTGTCATGTTGCAATTCTTAATCTCATTTATTCCTAGGATATTTCTAGCGATAGTGAGTTCTTGCGTATTCTTTCAACTGAATCTGTCTATTTCTCCCTCTACGCAGGGTTCTCTTGCCTCGTCATACATTCTATCATAGTCCAAATCCTATTGTGTCTGCGGCTTGCAATTGGATATTCTCTGCGTGTTCTGGAAGTCCTTGAAATCCCTGCGGAGAGGATTTTCTTTCCATTTTTCTTAATAGCTTGGGTGATTGAACTGAGTGTCTCTCATGTTATCCTCTCACCTCCATTGCCCTTATTTGTTCCTCTTTGGCCTCCGGGCTTCTCTGTCAGCAGTCTCCAGCACTCTCCAGTATATCCTCAATATTCGCCGCTAATAACCAAGCAGCTTGCCCATTCGACTTCTTTTCCTCGTCGGTCTTTGCTTTCTTTCCTTTTCCTCTTTTTTAACTCAAACAAGTGCTTTAATAGTATAGCCTCCTCCTTAATGAGGAAGTATGTATATAGTCCGTGGTCATGAAGTGTGCATAGCCGTTGGTTTGTAGCCATTGACCATAGGGGCTTTCCGCCAATAGCTCTTTTAGCTTTCAGCTATCCTATAGCTGGTCTGTCTGCGATAATGTACTTAATACCATCTCTAGTATAGTCGAACTTGCTAGCGTTCTTTCTTGCTGGGATGCATACCTTGTTATGTTTCATATTGTCTTGTCTGTCTAGTGATTTGTTTTCTTTGTTGTTGAGGTGGCTGCCCTTGCTTGTTAATGTACTCGCCGATATTATGTAGGGTCGCTATCGATTATGTTGCAGTCAGGATCGCTAAACATATACTCCCACTCTTTCTCGTAGTTCCAAGAGATTCTGTGATGTCTGCTGGAGCCTTGTCTTCAGCGATAAGACTCATGATAGCACATATTACCCTTTAAGGCTCTCAGCTAGTTCTTCACATTGGCCTGATCAGCGATACAGCATTTGTTGAGATTAAGTTCCTTCTGCCTGCTACTAAGCTTGATTACTTGTTCTTTTGTTAGAGTTTTTCATTTTTTGTCTTGTTGTTTAGTAGTTTGTACTTGTTCTTTTCTTACACTACAAAGGTAGCAATAAGTTTTGACTTGTGCAAGTGTTTACTTACTTAATCTTCTTCTTTAAGTTTATTTATGCTAGCCTGCAAACTCTAGGAGATCGTAGTTCAACAATCAAGCAGGCGCAAATAAAGCCGCACTAGAGAGGTAATTCCAGTGCGCGTTTGTGTGCAATTCGTGTTAAATCTTTGTAAGTGCTGAAATCAGTGTTGTTTGTGGGCTGAGACATGGATGGTTGGGTTCAGGGATGTTGCAGAGCAACCAACAACCATCCTTAGTCTGGTTTCTCTGGACTGTGTCACTAACTCAAGGCAGACAGGTTTTGGGACAGAGCCGGGTTTGATCTGATGTTAAAGTGATGAAGGAGCAACAACTCACTGTAACCTTACCTTCGTCACGCTGTCAGAAGCCAATCCAGCCCCGTGCGTCTTGTCCTCAAGAGAAGAACTATTGCGCTCTAATCCTCTGAGACGATATAGTGAAATACCTTCTCTCCAAAAACCTCTGCCTCTAAAGAGAACGAGCAAGGTTTTTGCTCGTAAAGGAAAGATACCCCATCCTCCTCTCTTGTGAATTACTTGGAAGCGAACCAAGGACTCCACACGATTATGAGTCAGGTGCTCTAACCAACTGAGCTGGGACCATTTGCCGACATCCCTAAGACGGATGTGGAGGTGCTCCCTGCACCTTAAGTCCTGCAAAAAGGTACACAATAAAATATTGTGTATACACAATATATTTGGCCTATTCCTCACATGGAAAATGAGACGCTCGTGATGGATTGTTTTGATTTATACGGGAGGCTACCTCTCTCCTTCTCTCTGAATTTTTGAGAGTTAGGATGAGACGAGGCGCAACATCTTGGGTGGCGTTTTCTGTCTCGTGGGGAGGACCTCTGTGAGGATGCTTGTGTGGGGGAGTTTGCTGCACTCAGGATTAGCGGGCGGAGTATCCGTTCTTGGAATCCCGCGAATTAAAAACAACTCAGAAAAGCAGCCAGAAGCCAGCTCCCTTTTTCTGCCCTAAAAACAAAAGAATTTCAGGCAAAATGGGGTACCTTTGCCCTAGAAAATTCTTTCAGCCTATGTCAGCACGAAATTAGCGATCAGTCTTTGGGAAGAGCAGATTATTGTACTGCAACCACCAAACAAGGAGGTCAGTGATGGTAGTGGGTGCCATAGTGCTTTAGTAACTGCACCTCTTTGAGAGAGAATCCCCCGCCATCAGTTGTCGGAATCGCAGGGTCTCCCTTGGGGAAGGGGGCGGCGCCTACGAGGTGTTGATAAACGAAGAAGGACGGAGCAGTTCAGTACTGCTCTGGGCAGTTTTGCCATTGTTGGTATGCGAGAAATCATGGCAAACGAGATGCCTGCCTCATGGAATAGCTCGTAGATACTGCCTCTTCCGTAGAGTCGTTGCCTGCCGATGCAGTAGGGGCCGGAGTAGACTGTGCAGCAGAATTGGCACAGATCTTTGTCGAGGAAGGCATCCAACAGATAGCAAGTAACGCCAGCCTCGAGATGAATTGATATGAGTACTTGGGCATCAGCTCTCGATTTGCGGAAGGTCTCCAAAGAGTTCGATCGCGGTTTTTGTCCTGGGGATAACGCGAGGGAGGCGCTTGATGTGGGTCAGCTAATTAGGAACGACCTCCGTACTATCATTTTGCGATTCCATTCTCGTGAAAGCACATTATAGATGGGCATTAGTCTCTGGGCGAGTAGCTCCCTCTACGAAGCGCAGATGTAGATTATCTCCCCTATAATATCTCCATTATGCGGGTAGGACCACGGCTCCCGGGTAGCGTTATATTGCGCTGTGGTGTTCTCGGCAAAGTAGCCAAGGCCAAGTCCGCTGATCTGTGTTTTAGATGCCGAGTAGCCTCCGGCATCTTGGGGTACCAACCCCTAATATCGTATATCCCGTGGGTAGAATTGGAGATGAAATGATGAGGGAAGCCGAGTTTTTGGGAAAGCGATCGTGCGGGACTCTCGTTCTTCGTGTGTTCGCTACTGGCATAGCAGGGTGGGAACAGATGGAGGTAATGCCCTCTCTTTGAGGCAAAGACAATGAGCCGAGTCATGGCCCTGCTGTTGGGAGTAGTGGGATGACTCTCTAGCCGCTGAGCCATGCGATCCATTGCACACGAGTCGCTCACGGAAGAGGTTAGCAGCCTTCATGTTCCTCAAGTGGGTTCCTTCGTGGGGCAGGAATAATGTCGTAGTCGGTTGTCACCTCGGGTTGGGGGAGTGCCTTGCCGCATCCACGGGGAGTTCTTTTAATATCAGGGGTGCAGTGTGCTCTCTTCGGGCGTGAATCCCATTGCGAGGAAGAGAGAAGGGTGGCTGGGAGCGTCTCTATTTTTCGTTTCGTCAGGTGGTTGGGGTCAGACCATTATCACTTCAAGTGGTTGCTCCTCCGTGCGATAGTAGGGTAGAGCGATGGTCTACAAAATAAAATATCGCTATGAGGGGCGGGGTGGGTATCGGATATATAGTGCCACGAACCATTGGTTCAGCGGCTCTTTAGATCAGTCTTATTCCTCCGTGCCGTGGAGAAGTGCTGTGCATGATGCAACTTCGGAGGAGAGAATGCGCAAATCCGTCAGGCGGAGAAAGCCGCCGAGCTACATGAATTTACCTGCTGTGTAGTGTGCCAAGGGTTCGTTCATAATGCCAAACAAATCAGATGAGAAAAGCGGATATTACTTGCTCTAGAGAGCTATAAAGAGAGGGTAGAAGAGGGACAAGCGATCGAGAGTCGAAGAGCGTAAATCCGAGCAATTACTGCCCGTCAGTACGAGCATGATCACTTGCCCACATATTCTGCCGTTGGTGTGCAAAAAATATCAGGTAGTGTGTTGAGTATTGGAGTTAGAGTTGAGGGATGCGGGAACCATGCTGGCTATGGGCTGAGGGGGGCCACTTGTCTCACAACTAGGCTGACCAGGTGAGGGTGCCACTTGGGCTAGGAAGTGGCGCTGTGGAATGCTTACGATTAGGGTGTTGCGTGGCAGCTTATATATAGCGGCAGTGGGTAGGCGTTGGGATACGCATTCGCTAAGGCGTTGGAAGTAGACGTTTGATGGGTTCTCTGCCACACGAGTTGCCAGGGGCGTCTTGCCAGCATGATGGCCATAGTAAGGTACCCCACTCCTGCAATCCATGTGGCGGAGGGGAGCATCAGCACGAGGCTCCAGTGAATTATCGATGAGTGCTTTTTAGTATTGCCTTAGCGTAGGAATCCTCTATGTTTCTTGGCAGCCGACCCGAGGGAGGTGGTTTAAGACTTTAGATCCTTTTTAGTGACACGAAGAAAGGGAAGGTGGCGACGAGGAGTGTTGAGCCGTGATAGAGGTAATCGTGGCTTTACAGATCCGAATACTGCCTTTGGAGTTGTTTCCCACACCCTTAATGAACTTCATTTTGGCGAGGTATCTTGTACCTCTTGTGCCATATTGACTCCCATAGGGCGGATGCGTTGCTTATGAAGTGGAGTAAAGGCGAAAGGGAGGGCGTAGATGCTGGTCAGGAGGGAGTAAGAGAGGGAGTTGGGTATAGCCAATTACAAGGGCTATGGGAGGGTATTAGGATGAAAATAAAGAAATTCACAGAGGCAGGTGGTAGAGCGTGTGAGCCTCGTCTTCAGCGCTAGCTGCCTACACGTTGCCTGCCACCTAATTCGTAACAGGCTCCGGATGCAGTGGCGAGGAGGCCTCCCCAGGATGAGAGCTCCCCAAAACCCTTGTTGTCTCTTGATCTGCGAAATGACCGATTACGGCGAGCAACAAAGAGACAGCCACACGACCTGCGGCCCCAGGCCTACCCGGCGGATGCTCTCCGCGTAGTATGGAGTTGTTTGAATGTATTTATGCCATATCGCTCTCAAAGGTACTCAGTGGCATCAGCTCCTCAAGCATTCTTTTTCTCTAGCAAAGAGAAGTATTGCCCATAGGCGATAGCATTCACAACTGTGAAAAGAAAGCCATGCTTTTGAACAACACCTCTTCTTGGTGGGTTTTCCCCCTCTAGGTTGGTGGTGCTCTAGTGTGAATCATAGTTTGCCGCCTCAGCGTGGTGGCATTTTATACGTAATAGATATATGAATATCTCCCTATATAAGTGGCTTTGCGATTACCTCCCTCAGGTGGCTACTATGTATACTTGAGGAAGTAGCCGATGCTCTCCTTCCATTGGCCAGAGACCAGGGAGTGTAGAAAAGTAGATAGCAAAGGGGCTTGGGGCTTGTCGTAGGATGGAGATGCAAAGTCATCCCAACTCCGATCATTTGCATTGTACAACCGTGGATGTGAGGCGAAGACTCTTAAAAGATTATCTGTAGGGCTCCCAATGTAGCTTTGGGTCAGCATGTAATCCGTAACAACCATAGGTACCACTCTCTATAGTGGAGAGGAGGTTTCGTTATCAAGTCGAAACTGCGCGGCGAAGAGAGCTTTGGGATGATTTGTTCCGAAGAGTGGAAATCCAGGGGTTGGTGCGGACTCTGGTGTGTGATACGGTGACCGTTGTCAGTACTCCGGCAGCTAATGCAATTAGAGGTGATTATTGCCTTGAGGGTGGATGACCGCCAACCGGATAGATGCGCCGCTGCTTTTAGGGTGGCGGGGAATCTTGCTGCTTACCTCACACATGGTAGCTGAAATGGCTCCCTCAGGACTGGGCGCGTGTAGCGAACACGAAGATGGTAAGCCCGTCATGGTTTCTGTGGATGCTGGCTCCAGTGCCCTCGCTTCTGGTGCAACGATGGAGGGCACGGAGCCAATGGCGATCCTAAGTGTTTAGCAGGCATCTCACAGCTATCGGTATTCTATGATTAGTCTCTTGGTGGATATTTCCAATTTGTCCTTCACGAAGTAGGGCGACACTCCATTTCTTTGATACAGATAAAGGTTTTGGAGGAAATTCATATAGAAAAACTCCCGAGGGTACTCATTACCTCGATGGTGTAGAGCGCAAACTGAATGGCCGTGAGATCATGATTTGCGATATGACACAACCCCTCTGCATGGCAGGATTTTGTGGCGGTGCCGAGCGGGGTCCGCTGATACTACCGCGCGCATTTTATGAGGTGCCAACTGTGGTACTAGTGTGCGTAAGGCGGCGTGCACACGCCACTCAATACGGATAGTTCGTTCCGCTTCGAGCGTGGGTTAGGCCTACACGGCTACTTCGGCAACGCTTTGCACCGAGCTGTGGCTCTTCTGCAAGAGTTAGCCGGAGAGAAAGTGGTTGGCAAGGTTATCGATTGCCGACAAGTACCGGTAGAGCATCCTGTGTGTACGCTACGCAGATCACGCCTTACCCAAACTATCAGGCCGGATCCCGACGAAGAGGTACTACGCATCTTACGATCTCTAGATATAACATTCAAGAGGAATGGCCCGATGGCTGGCTCCTCAATCTGCCAGTTTACCGCATTGATGTACGTCGTGAGGGTGGATGTTATAGAGGTGCTCCGTATCTATGGCTGCAACGAAGTGCCACTCAAGGAGCTATGTCGGGCTAATCTCACCCGAAGCAAAGGTGGACAAAGACTACCATGCCAGGCTTCTCTTGTTCTGAGCAGCTTGTGGGGGGTGGGTACCAGGATCCTCTCAACTCCTACGGCAGAGAAGTATTACATGAGTTGGAGACCTATCCTGCCAGGCAACTTGGCGCATCTTCTCAATCCTTAGTCAGGAGCTAGAGCGTATTACGTGAGACACTCCTCTTTGGCGGTTTGGAGCTATTGCTCGCAATTTTAATGTGTGCGGCAACAGAGTTGCGCCTTCTTTGAGTGGGGCAGCTGCTATCGTCATAAGGCTATACCGCGAGGTCTCTCGAGGGATGGAACTCTCGTGATCCTCCGGGCTATTCTGGGCGTGCCATGTTTGGCCTTTGGCTATCAGGTACATATGGGTGGTGCAATTGGCTTGCACAAGGCAACCTATCCGAGTGTGTGCCGCCTCCGGCCGATAATGGAAAACATCCTTTGTCGCTTGTAATATCCCCTCACTTCCCACCACTAGGATGGGAAGCAACGATATCTTCTCCGATTTCTTGGCCTATCAGATGCCGGGAAAGAAGAAGCATACGATTGTGTGGATGGGAGAAATTAAGCCCAGGGATTTTGCTCCGCCGTTTGACATCTCGATGCCGGTCTACTATACGGAAGTTCGACCGAGAGTTTGATAGAGCCGGGCGAGGAAAAAGCCCTCCTAGCGCAAGAGATTGTCAGAGTACCCATTATAAAGGGGCTTTGCACTCCTATTGGGGCAGAAGTTACCTTTGCACAGGTGGGGGCTGTGGCACTGAGGCAGGCAGAGCTACTGAAGAAGGTGGGAGGCTTTTTCGATGTGTGTACGGGCAGAATCTCCCCGAAGGAAAGAAGAGCTATGCCGTGAGTTTTGTTGCAGGATGCCACGTACACACTCACCGATAAGCAAATCGAAAAAACTGATGCAGCGCGTCCGCCACCCTCCCTAGAAGGTTGGGGAGCCGAGCTACGCTAAGCTCAAAAGAATAGAGACAAAGAAAGAAATAATAATAGCACGAATCATACTATATGGGAGAGCGTTTGAATATCGTAAAGCACATAAAATGAAGCGTTGGGGCAATATGGCTCGCGTTTTTGCAAGTTGGAAAGGAATTACCATGGCCGTGAAGAGTGGCGGTCAGCCACGATACCAATCCGCGCCTACGCGTTTTGATGCGAACGGCGAAGAAAATATGCCCAAAGATAATCGAACGTGCCGTAAAAGGCGACCGACAAGACTTACGGACTATAAAGAAGTAAACTACGAAGGCTAGCAATACGTAATG